>CEOY01216726.1_pt1 | contig 11527 bp, 9 predicted proteins | sample 530591 | NCBI WGS metagenome assembly CEOY01 (sample SAMEA2620651, study PRJEB7988) | marine metagenome | biome: marine biome (ENVO:00000447); feature: surface water layer (ENVO:00002042); material: "saline water (ENVO:00002010), including plankton (ENVO:xxxxxxxx)" | depth 5 m
AAAGGTGGTTTTGTCTGTACGGGTCCTGACCCTAATCCGCCAGATGAGTGGGTGACTGATGTTTTATCACGATCGAGGTTTGATTTTGTAATTAAGGAATCTGAAGGAAACAAAATATGGCATACCAAAGATGTTAATTTTTCTGATGTAAAGGATTCGGTTTCAACCGGTAACGGTTATGTTAAATTATCTTTCAAAAAAGGGCAAATAGTAGCAATAGGCTTTGATTCGATTGAAACAATAACGAAAAAGGAGTCCTCGTTTATTCATCACCTTGCGCTTTCAATGTTACCTCCATTTTTACCATCAATTGTGGATATTGAAGGCGTTTGGATTCCTGAGGGGTGGCCATTAGATAAAGAAATGTCAAAAGAAACCAAGGAGAACGTAGGCAAAATAATAGACGCATGGCAAGGTTTGACTATGAACGAAGGCGTTATTGCTAAAGCGATCAAGCGTTCAATCCTAGATTCTATCGATGAGGGTTTAATTATCAACTCGAAATGGATTGGGGAATTAGAATATGAAAAAATTCTTGAGGCTCTTTCCGATAATGCCGGTTCAGTTGGGGAAAGAGAACTAGCAGGACATATTTTGACTTCTTGTGTAGAAAATATTTCCAATGAAGATGAGGGTTTAAGGATCAACGCTAGGGGTGAAATTTCTGAAAGGAAAACACCAACTGTTGAGGTGATTGAAGGGGCTAGTTGTGGTGATATTCTCACCGCTCTTTGGGAAGATTATGGGCTTTCAGCACTGGAAAGTATAGGTATCTCTGGAGATGAGGGCGAACAAATTTGGGAAAAACAAAACAAAAAACCTAAGCCGTTTGGAACGTTTTTGAAGGGTCTTGATTCTGCTAGAGAATCAGCTAAGTTGACTTCTAGGTTTACCACAAAAGTCGGAGAATTGGGAGGGGCTACTGGACAAATTCATGACTTAGTCCGTATTGGCTTAATGGATGGTTTGGGTAAAGCTGAAAGAATGGCAACAGCCCGACACGATTCAATCGATAAGGCTGCTGCATCGTGGGCTTGGCTACTAGCAGTTGGGCGATCCACTGGCCAAGAGTGGCATTTTGATGGAGATGCACGAAATCGTGCAACTGCTTGGATGAACGCCACTAAAGAGCTTGTTAAATCTGGAGAAAATATTCTTTCATGTGAGGATAATCAAGTTCCCGAAATGAAAAAATCGTGGGATGATGCAATTGCTCAATTACGTAGAGACATCGGTGAAAACTGATTATTTCAGCTTGTCAAATCCTCTTTCAATGTCTGCCCACAAATCTTCAATATCCTCAATTCCGATACTCATTCTGACATATCCTGGAACCAGTCCTGCAGCATGTCGGACCTCTTCAGGTATCATCATATGACTTGAGTTAAATGGGCATTCAACCAATGATTCTACTCCGCCTAGGCTGGTTGCCTCGTATATCATCGTAAGTCCCCTCATAAATGCAAGTGCGGCTTGGTCGCCTCCTTTCACGACAAAGCCAATCATGCCAGTACCTTTCGGCATAATTCTTTGCGCAACCTCGTAATCATCATGAGATTTCAAGGAAGGGTGGTTTACTTTCTCGATTAATGGATGAGCTTCTAAACGCCTTGCTAGTTCAGCGGCATTAGAGCAAATTTTTGGCATTCTAACGTGTAATGTACGCATTCCTCTCTCTAAAAGATAACAATTGTGAGGATCTGCGCTGCCGCCAAAGTGAACTTTACGATGGAATATGTTCTCAATATGCTCCCTTGATCCAACAACTCCTCCACCGATAATATCTGAATGTCCGCCTAGATATTTAGTAGTTGAATGGATTACTAAATCGGCTCCGAATTTTAATGGTTGACAGCCCCAGGGTGATGCGAATGTATTGTCAATAATGCACAGCAGATTGTGCTTCTTAGCAATGGCCGCCATAGCTTCGATATCGCACACTTTCAATACAGGATTGGTCAAAGTCTCGATGTATAGAATCTTAGTGTTTGGCTGAATTGCTGCTTCATAGGATGAAGGATCTGTCATATCGGCCATTGATACCTCTATGCCAAATCTTGGCATTTCTTCTGTTAAAAGTCCGTATGTACCACCATAAACATCAGTAGAGGCAACAATATGATCTCCAGAGGATAAAAAAGTCATTAGTGTAGTAGATATAGCCGCCATTCCTGATGCAAATACTTCTGCATCTTCGCCTTCTTCTAGAGCGCGTAATTTATCACAAACCGCTTCAGCATTGACAGATGTAATTCTAGCATAGAGAAGTGTGTGATGTGCTCCAGCTGCCCATCCAGCATATCTTTCATCTGTAAGCTTGTACGTGGAGGATTGAAAAATGGGCGTGTTAACTGCATCCCCTACATGTTTAGTTCCAGAATGAACCGCTTTACTTCCAAATCCCTCAAAATCATCGCTAGATTCGTCTGACATGCACTCGCCCAATTAGGTCTAATGATAGGAGGGCTTTGAACGATGCGCTTGTAATCATTATTACTCGTTAGGGTCTTGCTGACTACCAAATGCTTCAACTATTATATTCCCGACAAATAGAGAGCCTCCACCAACAATTATCCACACATTCCAATGTACCATTCCAAGGGCCAATGCTATTGTTGTGGCCCATACGGGTTCTAAGGCATAGATAATTGCTGCTTGTACAGGATGAAGGTATCTTTGAAATAAATTTAGTAAAAGTAAACAGAAAAATGTCCCGCCTAATCCAAGCAGTAATACTGGCACTAAAACACCATTTGATAGTAGTAAATTCCAATCCGCAATATCTCCTTCGATTAGACCTAACAAGTATATCATCAATACCGAGCAAATTGTAACTACGAAAAAGGAGGTTGTAGACACTCCGATTGGATCTCGAAGCTGAGTTATTTTTTGTGTAAATATAATATGCAGAGCAAATAATGCTGCGCAAATAACTGTTAGTATCTCTCCTAATCCCCAAGATAAATGCGGAGGGCCTTCAATAAAGCCGGCGCCAAAGGTTGCTAAAATTACGCCACACAATAATATTCTAGTAGGGCGTTTTTTAGCCATAAATGTAGCAATAATGGCTGTAAAAACCACATATAAAGAAGTTAAAAATGCCGAGACGGAAGGGTCTATGTCGTCTAATCCTACCATTTGGGAAAAATATGCAAGAAACATTAGCACTCCCAACAATATTCCGTCTTTCCACATTACTTTATCTGAAAGAGCGGCTCTTGCTTTAGAAAAGAAGGCGATCATGACTATAGAAGCGATTGCAAATCTAGCTGCAACCAAGGTTGCAACCACCGCATTCTTACCATAAATTATCTTCTCTTCATCTAAATTATCCAATGCTTGTTTCATCCAGATAAAAGTAGCACCCCATACTAAAGTAACGGCTAATAATGCGTAAATTGCCTTTCTTCTTTGGCCAAAAGAAGCTTTTGATGCGAGAAAATCAGAACCCATCAATGATGAATCGTTCTCGCCCATAAGTTATCCAGTGCGATTCACCGCATGAGTATAATGGTTGTAATTTGTACTATTGAACTGATGTTTGACGCGAAGCCTCAAGAGGCGTGTGCTTTCTGGGTTAACCATGGCTAGTCAACTTCGATCGTGGGAGATGCCCATCGAGACCGGTGATATTCCTGCGGATGGAAGTAAATTTGATGCAATTGTAGTGGGGGGTGGACCTGGTGGCTCATCTGCAGCAGGATATCTCGCTAAAGGCGGTAAGAAAGTTCTGTTAATTGAAAAGGGAGTTTGGCCCAGAGACAAAGTCTGTGGAGATGCAGTTGGTGGCAAATCTCTAAGCCACGTCAAAAATTTAGGCGTAAAATCAAAATTAGAAATGACGCCTCACTTCAGGGTTACGGGAATCAAATTTTCTTCACCAAAAGGAAATACTGTGAGGGTTGCACTGCCAGAAGAAGATGTTGAAAGAATGGAAGCTGGATACTCATTACCAAGAATTCAATTTGATCATCTACTGTTTGATGAATGCCAAAAACTCGTTCGAGATGCTGGTGGTTCTGTTATTCAGGGAGGGAATGTGAAAAATGTCATTTTCGATGATGGGAATGGCGGTGAAGACCCTGGTAAAGGGAGTGGGGATAATCGTCATGCAGCCGGCATCACTGTTAAAATCGGGGGGAGAAGTGGAAAAGAAATGACTTACCTCTCTACGGAGATTATTGGGGCTGGGGGATACATGTGTCCTGTTGCTAAGGCTCTAGTTGAAGATAGTTATGCAGAAAATATGGTCGATAGAACTCATTACTGTGGAGGATACAGAGAGTATTGGAAGAATGTTAAAGGGTGTACAGAAAATGTCGGAGACATAGAAATTCACTTTGTAGATACAGTGGTACCTGGGTATTTTTGGCTTTTCCCAGTTTCTGAAGGGGTAGTAAATGTTGGAATTGGTATGGTAATGAGTCTTATGGACAAACAAAAAAAGAAATTGAAGGCAATGCAGAAAGATGTAATAGCGAATCACCCGCTATTCAAAGAAAGATTTAGCGAGGCTGAATTAGTTCCAGGAAGTGCCAAAGGATGGCAATTACCTTTCGGGTCTCCGCGTAAAAAAGAGAAATTACAACCTCGCAGGAATACTATGAATGGTGTCAGATTGGTTGGTGATGCTGCATCGCTAGTCGATCCTTTTTCAGGCGAGGGTGTTGGAAATGCATTGGTTAGCGGGGAAATGGCTGCAAGACATATCATAGAACAATTACCTCACGAGGAATATCAAGATGAATTATGGAAAGTACTTGGTCCTGAGTTAAAAAATTCATATAATATGCAAAAACTAAGCCGCCGGAAGTGGTTACTGAATTGGTTTGTTGGTAAGGCTAGTAAAAAGCCGGCTCTGCAAGAAATGATGACGGAAATGATTGCTAGTAAAGAGGCACAAGAAAATCTACATTCACCATGGTTTATGTTCAAGACTCTGATGTTTTAGGTGATAGTATGAATAAAAACTTAGACGGCATCGACGCGGTTTTTCTAGATTTAGATGGTACAATATATCTAGGTGGTGAGTTGATTCCAGGGGCCTTAGAATTCCTTGAAAGGTGTAATGAAAGAGGTATTCGACGTTTTTTCTTATCAAATAATTCAAGTCGTTCTGTTAAACAATATTTGCTGAAATTGAATAGCATGGGGATTCCTGCTACTGCAGAGGATGTGTTGTTATCCACCCATGACCTGCTTGCGTGGCTAGATAAAAATAATGTTACAGATACTTGGTTGGTTGGTACTGGTGGTATGAAAGAAATGTTAGAAGAAGTAGGAATAACTACCAATAGCGAAAACCCGCAGTTTGTAGTTCTTGGATATGATACTGAAATAAATTATGAAAAAATCTCTGTAGCAAGTGTTCACCTACATTCAGGAGTGCCGATGGTCGCAAGTCACCCTGATTTAGTCTGTCCTTCTCCAAATGGAGGTTTACCAGATGTTGGCGCATATTTGTCTATGTTCAAAACAACTACAGGAGTGGATCCTGTTCATATTGCAGGGAAGCCCAATCCCGGCATGATTCTTCATAAAATAGAAGATTTAGGATTACAACCATCTCGTTGTGCAATGGTTGGAGACCGGTTGTATACTGACATCGCTATGGCAAGTCGGGCTGGGTGTTTAGGAGTCTTAGTACTATCAGGTGAGGCTACATTAGATGATTTAGAAGACATTGAGGATGGAGCTGATGAAAGCCCCGGGTTAATCGTTGAGAGTGTTGCAGAGCTTCTTAGGTGAACTTATGTCTCTAAAAAAGCGATGGTCTTGGTGGCGAGAAAGACGTAAAATCTTCCCACCGGATGATATTCACAGAGCCGGAGAACTTGCAGAAATGCGTTTGGCAAAGTTGTCTAGGGCTGCAGGCAAAAAGAATGGGTGGAGAGTCTATGAGTCCGTTAGAATCCCCGATCCAGATGGTGGGCGTAGAGAAATTGATTTAGTAATTATTGGAGGTAATGAAATCCTTGTAATAGAGCAAAAACACTGGTCTGGATCGTTTATAATAAACAAAAAACATCAATTCATCCAGACTAGAAATAAAGGTGGAGAGCACAATCATGATGGGGTGGCGGATAGAATCGCTAGAAAGGCTCGCTTGTTATTGGATTTACACAATAAACGATTGAAAATTGACGAGGGGCCCAATGTTAGGGTTATTGTTGCAATGACTCATCAACGGCTTGAATGGCCAAAAATTCCTGATGATTTAGCGGCTGAAATGGTTGACGAGCAAGGTATGCTAGACATTCTGAAAAAGGTAAATCCGGGGAAATTAAATACAGATTTAATTGAAACCTTAGAGGGTTTCAACACTTGGGATGAAGTACACCTTAATGGTGGATTGATGCTTAAAGGAGACGTTCATAGCCTCGGTTTAGGTGAAGAAATAGATGAATTATTCTCCAAAAGAAGCGCAAAGGTGATTGGAAAAGTTACTCATAAAAAGTCAGTATTTTCAATATTTGACAAACAGCCATCTTCTGGAAAAGTGGCCATTGATAAAAAGAATATTGAATGTAGACTTCCATTTGGCATCTCAATGATTATGCATGTTGTTGGAGAAAAGGAACGTCGGGAGATCCCTTGGTCACAAATCGATAAACTTGATATTTCTAAACCACCGGCTAAATGGAATAGATAGAATTTGTTAATCAAAGCAATCATAGAGATTGGAGTTACAGACGCAGATATGAGTGTGTTACTGGAGGTCGTCGGACTAAGTGCTGGAGCAATAGGCGTCATTGCATGGGGGCCTCAGATAAAACGAGTGTGGGTTCATAAACGGCATGACGGAATCTCAATACCGACATTTGGAATTGTCGCATTGTCCCTATTTCTATGGCTTATTTACGGTATTGCAATTGATTCAATTGCGATGATAATTGCAAATATCCTCACTTTATCGGTTATTTTGATAATAATTATTGGAGTTTTGAGATGTCGTCGCTATGAAATGATTGATGACGAAATTATGTCCTAACATTCGAGAAGTTCATATATGGTGGGGTTCTCGGCACTATGTAACCGATGGTTAAGTAGTGGTGATATCTTGGCAGCAGATAGAGACTGGGAAGATGATTTAATTGATCAAATGGTTGAGATGTTTAAGGGCATGGGAATGTCTCTAAGCAAAGAACAAGTTCGAAAGTTAATGGCCCAATTTAGATCTCAATTTGAGAACTTAGGCATTGACGCTGAAAAAATTGCTAAGGGAGATGTTAATTTTAACTTCGACTTATCCAATCTAGGCAAACTGTTTCAATCCGGCCAGTCGATGGAAGATATACTGAACAACCTTGGAGTAGACGTTCAGGTTGATGCTGCTCCCGTAGAAATAAAAACGCCTGAAATTGATATTGATGATGAGGGTACTATGAAACTACCAGTTGATGACATATACCTCGATGGGTGGAATATGTGTGTAACTGTTGATTTTACGCTCAAGCAAGATATAGAAGAAGAAGAGGTTGAATTATCACTTGTCAGAAATGGTAATCAGTTAAAAATTATGAAATCCTCTCAACCAAAACCAGTCGCAAAAATACAGCTACCTCACCCATGTGAAGATGTTGTGAACTGGTCTTTAACAAATGGAATTTTAGATGTGACTCTAAAATTAACGCCCCAGGGTTCAGCCTTGGATGATGAAATTCCAAACCCAGCAGACATAAGCGTCGACTTGGGTGATGATGATGATGAAGACGATGGTGGAATACCAATATTTTGAATAAAGGAAGTGAATAAATGAGTAAAGTAATAGGAATAGATCTAGGGACTACAAATAGCTGTGTTGCAACAATCGAAAACGGAGAAGCAGTGGTAATTGCCAATGCTGAAGGTGCAAGAACGACTCCGTCTGTAGTAGCATTTGCCAAGGATGGTGGTGAACGTTTGATTGGTGTAACCGCAAAAAGGCAAGCTGTGACTAATTCAGACAGAACGCTACTGTCTGTAAAACGACACATGGGGACAAAATGGAAGACTGATGTGGATGACAAGGAATATACTCCGCAAGAAATCTCTGCTTTCATATTGCAGAAGTTGAAGGCGGATGCAGAAGCATACCTTGGTCAAGAAGTCAAGCAGGCTGTAATTACGTGTCCTGCTTATTTCACCGATGCGCAAAGAACTGCAACCAAAGATGCTGGCCGTATTGCAGGACTCGAGGTTCTGAGAATAATTAACGAGCCAACAGCCGCTGCTCTTGCTTATGGTGTTGACAAAGATGATGACCAGACAATTTTGGTATATGACTTGGGTGGAGGGACTTTTGACGTTTCTGTACTAGAAATATACCAGGTTGACGGTCAACCGCAAATCGAAGTTAAAGCAACTGCTGGAAATAATAAGTTGGGTGGTGATGACTTTGATGATAAGGTGATTAATTGGTTGGTTAAAGAATTCAAAAAGGACACTGGTATCGATTTGTCTAAAGATGTACAAGCGATGTCTAGGTTGAAAGAAGCGGCTGAAAAGGCTAAAATTGAGCTTTCTGGGACCCAACAAACTCAGATTAACCTGCCTTTCATTACTATGGTTGATGGTCAGCCTGAACACTTAGATATGACCTTGACAAGGGCTAAATTTGAAGACCTGATTTCAAAATTAATTGAGAAAACCATGGCCCCTACTAGGCAAGCAATGAAAGATGCTGGTGTGAAAAAGGGTGACGTCGACAAGGTAATTCTTGTTGGAGGATCTACTAGAGTGCCTGCAGTTCAAGAGGCTGTTGAAAAGGAGGCTGGAAAGGCTCCTTACAAGGGAATCAATCCAGATGAGGCTGTTGCCATGGGCGCTGCTTTACAGGCTGGAATAATCGCTGGCGACGAGGGCGTGTCTGATATTTTGTTGTTGGATGTAACTCCACTAACCTTAGGTATTGAGACCCTTGGAGGTGTTATGACTACAATGATTGAACGAAATACAACCATTCCAGCACGTAGGTCTGAAATTTATTCAACCGCTAGTGATAACCAACCAGCAGTCACAATTCATGTACTACAAGGAGAGAGAGAATTCGCTAAGGATAACGTGACATTGGGCGAGTTTACCTTGGTTGGCATTCCTGCTGCTCCAAGGGGCGTTCCACAAATAGAAGTGACGTTCGATATAGATGCAAACGGTATAGTTAATGTTAGTGCTAAAGATATGGGAACTGGGAAGGAGCAATCTGTAAAAATCGAATCTCAAACCTCTTTGAGCGAAGATGAAATTCAGGCCAAGATAGCAGAAGCTGAAGAATTCGCAGAAGACGATCAAAGAAGGAAAGCAAAAGTTGAGCTTAGGAATATGGCTGATCAAGTAGTATACCAAACCAGAAGGACCCTAGACGAAGCTGCAGATAAATTAGAGGATTCAGAAGTAGACCCTGTAAAAACTCAGTTGGATGAATTAGAAAAGTTAGTTCAGGATGATGAAGGAAAACCATTGGATTTAGAAGACATTGATGAGGCAGCAATACAAGCCAAAGTAAAGGAAGTCGAAGAGGCAATGCATTCTGTTTCGGCTAAACTATACGAAGCAGCATCCGCAGAAATGGCACAACAGGATGGTTCTGGTGAAGAAGATGGTGATATTGACGTCGGCGGAGATGATGTTGTCGATGCTGACTTCGAAGTTGTTGAAGAAGATGATGACTGAGTCGCGCTTATGTCTGTGATGCCGGTGGGCTAACTATGGGCGATGGTGAAATTCTCAAAGATACTACTCGTTCAACCGGCCGAGATGCTCTAAAAAAGAATGTGCAGGCTGCCATTGCGCTAGCCGGGGCAATAAGATCTACTCTTGGTCCTAAAGGTCTAGATAAGTTACTGATTGATGACGATGGTAGAACCTTAGTAACAAACGATGGCGTTACTGTGCTAGAAACTGCTAAAGTGGAACATCCAGTTGCTAAGATGGTTATTGGTGCTTCTTCTCTACAAGATAAAATTGCTAAAGACGGAACTACAAGTACTGTTATCTTATCATCAGAAATGCTGAGAAATGCTTGGGAACTAGTAGTCCAAGGCATCCACCCCGCGGTCATTGCACGTGGATTTAGGATGGCGGAGCAGAAAATTATTAGTGAAATCGAAAAATATACTACTGTTGGTAATGAAGAATTATTCAAGCAGGCGGCTATATCTGCATTATCTGGTAAAGGTCATGAATCGCTAAAGCAAACAGTGAGTGAATTATCGTTAATTGCTGGAAAATATGTTATGAATAAAAATAGAAAAATGGAAAAAGAGAAAATAAAAATTATCTCTCAAACTGGTAGTGTAGTTGAAGACTCTGAAGTTGTTCAGGGTTTGGTTTTAGCAAAGAAGAGAATTGATTTGAAAATGCCGAAAGAGATTAAGGATGGTAAAATAATATTGATTGATGGTGGCTTAGAAAGACGTTCTTTCTCGTCTGATATGAAACTAAATGTTACGTCTCCAGGGATATTAGAACAATTCAGGATGAAAGAAAGGGAGATGTTACTAACACAGGTTGAACATTTGAAATCCTTAGGTGTTGACGTTGTAGCGTGTAAAGAAGGTATTGATGATGATGTTAAAAATGATTTAACTAAATCTGGAATTCAAGCTTTTAGAAGAGTTGCAAAATCTGATTTAGATTTAATTTCAATGTCATGTGATGCAACAATTGTGAATGATGTTTTAAGCGCAAAAAAAGACAGTATTGGAACATGTAAATCAAGTGTTAATGAAATGCTGGGAGGATTGGAGCACTGGATAATAACCGGTAATGGTTGTGGAGCCACAATAATCGTTAGAGGAAGTACGGTTGACATCGTAGGTGAAGTAGAACGTTGTTTTGATGATTGTCTAGGTGTTGTCGGCCAAATGTATGATGATGATAGGTTACTTCCTGGGGGGGGTGCTAGTTATGTTGCATTGGCCAGATGTTTGCGGAGATATGCTGAAACTATACCGGGCCGAGAACAACTAGCAGTCGCTGCCTTTGCAGACGGGCTAGAGGTTATTGTTAGGGTGTTGGCTGAAAATGGTGGACTTGATCCTATTGAGTCATTACTTTCGGTAGTTGCAAAACAAACTAGCGAAAATTCTCACAATTATGGCCTTAATCTGTTCAATGGCGAAGTCGAGGATATGGTATCAAATGGAGTTGTTGAACCCCTAGGCATTGTTAGACAGGCAATCATTGGTGCTACTGAAGCTTCGATTTCGATTTTGCGTATTGATGATGTTTTATGGGCTAAGCAAGAAGTTGAAATTCCTGAACTTACTGAATAATCGGTAAAAGGGGCAATTTTCAGAAGATTCGTAACAGTATTTCAAATAGTGAAAGATTACGCATAAAAACTGATGGGGACCAGTGACTCGATTAGCGTAGGTATTGATGATATAGCAATTCATTTTCCTAGATTGTATATGGATATGCGAGATTTTGCTGATTTGAGAGGGGCTGATTATGGCAAGTTGAATAAGGGACTGGGGCTCAAGGCCATGGCGATTCCTGATGTTCACGAAGATACTGCTACAATGGGCGCTAATGCTGTAATGAA
>CEOY01216725.1_pt1 | contig 11457 bp, 10 predicted proteins | sample 530591 | NCBI WGS metagenome assembly CEOY01 (sample SAMEA2620651, study PRJEB7988) | marine metagenome | biome: marine biome (ENVO:00000447); feature: surface water layer (ENVO:00002042); material: "saline water (ENVO:00002010), including plankton (ENVO:xxxxxxxx)" | depth 5 m
CCATTTGAGGGTGATTATAAAGCATTTCGGCATGTGATTCATCATGAATTAGTCCATGCAATGATAAACGATCTTATCTATGGTGGAAGGATGCAAAACGTTGCTAGTGGACAGGTTAATTGGAGTATACCTCTATGGGCAAATGAAGGTTTGGCTGAGTATCTATCTTCAAATTGGGACACAGAAGCAGATATGGTAATTCGTGATTTAGCGATCAATGAAAGAATTCCTACTGTTAGAGAATTAGAATATTATCTTGCCTATAAAGGTGGTCAGTCTGTTTGGAAATTCATTGCCTCAAAATATGGAAGAGAAAAAATTGGAGAGGTTTTCCAAGCGATGAAAAACTTAAGAAGCGCTGAAAAAGGTTTTGAAAGCGCTATTGGTATGGACTACGAAGAGCTCACTGAGCAATGGCATAAATATATAAAAAAAGAATTTTTTCCAGATGTTGCTGGAAGAGATGAAGTAAACGATATCGCAAAAAAATTAACCGATCATAAAAAAGAGAGGAACGTTTATAATATATCTCCTTCAATTTCTCCTGATGGAGGACAGATTGCATATTTAAAAAATAATATGAGCTATTTTGATATTGATTTGATGGACGCCGTCACTGGAAAAAAAATCAAAACTCTCATCAAGGGAAGCAGATCATTAGATTTTGAAGAATTAAAATTCTTACAACCGGGAATTAGCTGGTCTCCTGACAGCAAAAAAATAGTATTTGCGGCTAAATCAGGTTCAAGCGATGCTTTGTACCTAGTAGACGTTGATTCTGGAGATAAAGAAAAGATTCGTTTTGATTTGGACGGTGTATTTAGCGCAGCTTGGAGCCCTACTGGTGATAAGCTTGCGTATGTTGGTTACGAAAAGGGAGCGAGTGATATATACATTTACGATCTAGAAAGAAAGCAAAGCGTTAATCTTACGAGCGATGTTTATTCTGACTCTGAGCCAACCTGGAGCCCAGATGGTAGCTTGATTGCTTTTGTTTCTGATAGAGATAATAATATAGAAAGAAGAAAAACAAACGCTGAGGACATGCTCTCAGCAAACTATAACAATAAAAATATTTATACTATAAATGTTTCTACTAAAACTATCGACCAAATAACTGATACAAATTTTGATGAGAATTACCCAGTTTTCTCTAACACTAAGGATTTTCTTTTTTTTACCTCTGACTCATCTGGAACGTGGAATTTATTCAAGTATGATCTAAATAAAAGATCATCATCTGTGATCACTAATTTGCTAACAGGAATATTTCAGTTAAGCCTAAACAAATATGATGACACAATGGTTTTTTCAGGTTATTCTAATCGAGGTTGGAATGTTTTTAGGCTTAACAACCCTTTTGATCTTGACCAAGTTGAGCTTAAACCAACAAATTATTTTGCAACAAAAGACGCTGAGAAAAGCGAAGATCTTGTTGACCTTCGGCAGGACAAATGGAGAGGAGCTGAAAATTTTAATGAGACAGACTATTCTCGACACATTTTTGCTTTGGAGTATGAAAGTTACAATAAGCAAAGCAATCAGGAGCAAAAACAAGAGAATTATCGGACAGAGCCTTTAAAAAATGAATCCGGAGATTATATTCCTCAAGCCTATAAGACGCAATTCAGTCTTGATGTTGCTCAAGGACAGTATGGATATAATAATGTTTTTGGACATCAAGGCTTACTCATTTTCTATTTTAGCGACTTGATGGGCGATCACCAAATATCTTTAGCATTGGAATCTCAAATATCCTTATCTAATAGCGACTATTATCTTAATTATGCTTACTTAAAAAATAGGACTAACTACTATTTTACTTTATTTCACCAAGCGGATTTCTTTTTAACCGGAGGATATTATAATCAGTTTGGTTATCCAGTTGACCTTACTGCTCGCATGAGGCATTATGGCATTGCTGGAACCGCCTCAAGACCCATTAATAAATTCAATCGAGTTGATTTTGGTCTAGTCATGCATAATTTAGATTATAAATTATTTGAGATTGATCCATATAGTACGGGGAATACCGTAAGAAGTAGCGATGGATTTATTGCTTTAAATCCAACTGTAAGTTATGTTTTTGATAATACAGTTTTTGGTTTTTTGGGACCAGTTGATGGCTTTAGGCAAAACACTACGCTTGAAATCAGCCCGTCTATGGGTAAAAAAGGCATCTCCTATCAAAAGCTTAAAATTGATTTACGAAAATATTTCATGATTAACATGAATTACTCATTCGCAGGGCGTTTATTTTTTGGAAACAGTACCGGCAAAAATCCCCAAAAATATTTTCTTGGTGGGATGCAAAACTGGATATGGGGTACTGGCACCACTGATGGTGTTGATGATGGACTGACGCAAGAATGGCGCTGGAGAAATGTCATTTTGGATAGTCAAAACGAATCTCTACTTCAAGACATATATTTTTCTGAGTTTGCCACACCACTTCGAGGTGCGCGTTTTTCAGAGCGAGTAGGAAAAAATGTAATCTTAACAAATCTTGAATTCAGGTTTCCATTAATTCAGTATTTACAAATTGGATTCCCTTTTCCAATGACAATTGGAAATATTCTTGGTCATGTTTTTATGGACGTTGGTGCAGCGTGGGATAATTCACGTGAATTCACAAACTATTCTCTTTTGCAAGCCAAGTATGGAAATAATCTATCTAACGACTTCTCTCCTTGGGTACGTACAGTCGGTTATGGTATTAAACTTCCAATTTTCCTTCCTTGGAGGATCGAAGCAGCTTACGATTGGACTGAGTCAGGTTTGTCAAAGCCTCAGTGGTACATATCTTTAGGATATGATTGGTAGTTTTTAAATACTATTGACGTTACTTTCCTATTTATAAAACAAAATCTCTCTTACTATTTTGGTGCGAAATAATTCAAAAATCGTATATCTTTGCTCATCATGCGGACAAGACTTTCCAAAGTGGAATGGACAATGTCCAGCCTGTAATGAATGGGGAACATTAAGCGAATTTAAAGTTTCGAAAAGTAAAAATTCACTTTCAAATGGTGTTAAGAAAGAAACCCTTCCTCTTGAAGAAATTTTACATAAGGATTATGCTCAACGCACAATTACTGGAATAAATGAGCTGGACAGAGTTCTAGGTGGTGGAATTCTCAATGGATCGATGATATTATTGGGAGGTAGTCCGGGAATAGGAAAATCAACATTAGCTTTGCAAGTACTTGGATCGCTTGAAAAAAATGTTCTTTATGTTTCCGCAGAGGAGAGTGAGGAGCAGATTGCGCTACGCGCCAAACGGCTTAATATTCTCTCCTCAAATATACATTTGTCATCTGAAAATCGCATAGATGAAATCGTAAATCAAATCAATATACTTAAACCAGAACTACTCATAGTTGATTCTGTACAAACAATTTATAGTGAGAGCGCCGATTCTCTACCTGGTTCAATAACTCAAATTAGAGAATGCGGACAAAAATTATTGCAAGTTGCAAAGGATGAAAAAATAGCTGTTCTCGTTATTGGCCATGTTACTAAAGAAGGCGTCATAGCTGGGCCTAAAATGTTAGAACATATGGTAGACACTGTTTTATATCTTGAGGGAGATGAGCGTCAAGATCATAGAATATTGCGGTCCGTAAAAAATCGTTTTGGAACAACGAATGAAGTTGGGATTTTTCAAATGAACTCTGATGGATTAACTGAGGTTAGCAATCCATCAGAGCTTTTCTTGGCTGAAAGAAGAATCGATATAACAGGTTCAACTATTTTTCCCTCTCTTGAAGGGACAAGACCAATACTTGTGGAAATTCAATCGCTCGTTTCGCCCGCGAATTTCAATGCCCCTCAAAGAAATGTAAATGGGTTTGATTTTAAGCGACTATCGATGCTTTTAGCTGTACTTGAGAAAAGAATGGGCTATAAAATGGGCAATCAGGATGTTTTTGTCAATTTAGTAGGTGGGTTAAAAGTCAATGATCCTGCTGCCGACCTTTCGGTAATTTCTGCGTTAGCCTCAAGCGAGAAAGATAAGATTATTAAAGATTCAATTGTTCTCATTGGAGAGGTTGGATTAGGAGGAGAAATAAGATCGGTTGCTCGCCTTGAAGAAAGGATAAATGAAACCAAAGCTTTAGGATTTAAGGAGTTAGTGGCTCCCAAGTCAAGCATTCAAAGACTAAAGTCTAAAGCTAAGGATATCAAGCTCCATGCCGTCTCGCATGTTGTAGAGGCATTTAACATTATTTTTGAATGAAGTTTTCTTTAATATCTTCAGATATTAATACTTCAGCGAGAACTGGTATTATCAAGACCGATAACAGCTCATTTGACACCCCTGTTTTTATGCCTATAGGAACATCGGGCGCTGTAAAAACAATAGACCCTGCCTTTCTTGAGGGGTTAGGAATTGGTATAATCCTAGGCAATACGTATCATCTCTACTTAAGACCCGGACATGAACTCATTCACAAAGCAAAAGGTTTGCATAAGTTTATAAACTGGAAAAGAAGTATCTTAACAGATAGCGGAGGGTATCAAGTTTTTTCACTTTCTAGGCTAAATAAAATTTCAGATGATGGGGTTGAATTTCAATCTCACCTTGATGGAAGTTCGCATTTTATCTCTCCCGAAGCGTCGATGGATATTCAGCGCCATCTAGGTTCAGACATTGTCATGGCATTTGATGAATGTCCCCCGGCAAATGTTAAAGAAAGCATTGTGTCAAAGGCTGTTGAAAGAACAAATAAATGGACACGTATTTGCTATGACCATCTAAAAAAAACAGGTCCAATTTATTCATGGAGTCAAACATTATTTCCAATCGTTCAAGGCGGGACATTTCAAAACTTGAGAAAACAGTCAGCTGAATCATTGATTCAATTTTCATCCTGCGGAATGGCTATAGGTGGTCTCGCTGTGGGTGAAGATAAATCAGCTATGTTTGATACAATAGCACTAATGGATGAAGTATTGCCTAAAGATCAGCCAAGGTATTTAATGGGGGTGGGTAGACCTACTGATCTTGTAAAAGCAATGAGACATGGTGTAGATATGTTTGACTGTGTTCTTCCAACCCGAAATGCTCGAAATGGTCAACTATTTACAAGCAATGGAATAATAAATATCACCAATACAGAACATAAGGATTCTTTTGACCCTCTTGATGAAAACTGTAACTGCTATACATGTACAAACTACTCAAGAGCCTATCTTCGACACCTTTTTAATATAAAAGAGGTTCTCGGTTTGCGATTAGCAACAATTCATAATTTGACATATTATAATGATTTGATGATAAAAGCAAAAGAGCAAATCAATTCAGGAGGGTTTGATAAATGGTCTAAATCATATTTAAGTTCAATGCTGCATCATGAAAACATGTAAGGCATTAATAAACTTTTTCTTCATAGCAAGCTTAAGCGCTCAAATGGATATAAGTTTCATGAGATTTTACATGGACGAGTCAAGTTTTTTATCAGATGTAAGACTTTTATCAACACAAAGGTTTAACAATCCCCATATTCAAGTTTTTTATAATTCTAAAAAAGAAGTAGTTTTAAAAGAATGGATCAATGCGCAAGGAGAATTAATTAAGCGTGAGCTTTTTGATTATTCAAATGGAAAGCCTATCAGAAGGTATTATTTAAACAACTCTTCTAGGCCGGACAGTGTAAAGTATTTTGGAGAAGACGAGCCATGGTCAAAGGAGTTTAGGAAGGTAACAGATCCTCGCAAGAAAGATTATTTCAGCAATCAAGAAAGCGTATTTATCCTTAACGAGCAAGATCAGTTTGATCGAATACGTTTTAATACAGTTCAGGGATTTCCTTACGGAGAAATATCTTTTTTCTACAATCATCTTGGTTTGCTTGTTGGAGAGCTCTGGAAGGTACTTCCTGAAAAAATCACAGTTCGAAAGTACGCTTATTCAACTGATATGTTGACTGGTAGAAAAGAGATACGTGAGTACAATCAACAAGCTGAACAGGTCAGTCGAGTCGTTTTGTCTCAGCCTCCAGCTGAGTCGCTTTATAAGACCAAGCCTCCCAGAAGTGGAAATAAGCTCGATGAAATATCAATTTTGCTTGAAGATATTCGTTCGAAAGACCTAAAAATTCCTTTTGATGTCTTCATACCAAAAACCGATCATGACCTTATGGTATTAACAAATGGTGATAGCATATTGGTTGAAAATTTAGAACTAGGACAACAACAAGTAAAATTTTCTGTCGCAAATGAGGATGGCCATCTTACGATGCCCATCATTAGAATTAAAACAATCATATCTAAGTATGGAGAGCCCATTTTTCCATAGGCTTGCATCCAGTGGAAATCATTAATTAAATTGATATAGCCACATGACCAAAATCAAAACAAAGCTCTTGTATGTTTTTCATCTTTCTATATGTTTTTCATCATTAGTCAGTGCACAAGCATACCCACCACCAACAGATCTAATTTCTGTTCCCTCAGCAGCTACGCTTCAGCGCGGAAGCTACTCTTTACAAATGCACGTTCAAAAAGAAGGTGGATTAACAAGCTCAATTAGTGTTGGACTTACTGATAGATTTCAATTAGGTCTTTCTTTTGGCTCTGCAAATCTCATTGGAGATGATAGTTTGGTCTTGCATCCTAAACCCGAAACAAATTTAAAATATTTGCTAATTGACGAAACAGAGAGCATTCCTGGAATTTCTATTGGCATAAATACACAAGGCATGGGAAAGTTTAATTCAGCAGACTCATTGATGCGATATGATATTAAAGCCATGGGTCTTTATGCAGCTTCCAGCAAAAATTGGATTACTCCTCTGGGAAACATGGGACTGCACTTTGGGACGAACTATAATTTCATGGAAAACGGCGATGGAGATAAAGATTTGAATTATTTTGCTGGAATTGATATTGAATTCAACCCAGAGCTATCATTTTTAATGGAATACAATGCCGCTTTAAATGAAAATGATATGACAGCAAAAACAATTGCAATTAACAAAGGTGGGTATTTAAATGCAGCCATTCGCTGGACCTTTGTTGAGCGTTTGCATATTGAACTTGATTTCAACAATCTTTTATTTGATAAGCAAAGAGTTGATTATTTTAATCGAGAATTAAAAATTACTTACATCGAATATTTTTAAATGAAGCCATTTTTTTACGGCCTTCTATTATCTACCACAATATTTTCCCAATCAAGCATCCAGCTAGCTGATAGCCTATATGCATTAAGAGCAATTGGCAGCAAAAAAAACGTTGCAAAACCCTTCTATATAGAAGAAGCAATTAAAAATTATACAAAGTCTTACAATGAAAAAAATTCGATTGAGTCTGTTGTTGGATTGTTAAAAAGCCAATTTTATTATGGAAAATATGTAATTGTTGATGAGGATAAAAAAAGAAAGATCTTTGATGAGGCTGTTAAATTTGGACGCAAAAACATAACAAAACACCCTCAAAGCGCAGCTATTAGATATTGGTATTTAGTAAATCTGGGAAGCTGGGCAGAAGTCTTTGGAATAATTGCAGCAGCACGTGAAGGTTTTGCTGATATCATGAAATCGCAATCTGAAAAAATTATTGACCTGGACTCTCTCTACAGTGATGGGGGAGGGTATTTTATGTTAGGCGTAGTTCATTTAAGAGCGCCTTATGTGCCGTTTGTAATTGCTTGGCCAGATAAAATTTTAGCTGAAGAGCTTTTGGAAAGGGCGCGTGGTACGGGAAAAGAAACGCTTGTTCAAAAATTATATCATGCTAAATCACTTTACAAAAATAATAAAAAAGAAAAAGCGGTGATGCTCTTAACTGAAGTTTCAGTATCCCCGCCTTCAAAAGATAACCTTGTTGAGGATTGGGAGCAAATTCTCGAAGCTCAAGATCTATTAATAAAGCTAAAATAAATGTCAAAACTCACAGAAAAGAAAGTTTCCTCTGAAAAAATATTTTCAGGAAAGCTCATTGATCTTTATTTAGATCAAGTTGAGCTTCCTAACGGGAATATTAGTACCAGAGAATGGGTCGATCATCCTGGAGCAGTATGCGTAGTGCCTGTTTTGCCATCACAAGAGATATGCCTGATAAGGCAGTACAGATATGGCCCAGGTCAAGAATTCATTGAAATACCAGCTGGTAAACTAGACAAAGGTGAGCTTCCTGCTGATTGCGCAAATAGAGAGCTTGCTGAAGAGATTGGTTATACAGCAAACAAGCTTACCTTATTAACTCAGATTCATCCTGCAATTGGTTTTTCAAATGAAGTAATGTGGATGTATCTTGGCGAGGAATTGATTAAGACTGATAGAAAATTAGACGAAGATGAGTTTTTAGATTTATGCCCCACCACGTTGGAAAATGCTTTTCAATGGGTATTGTCAGGAAAAATATCAGACGTTAAAACAATCATTGGTATTTTTTGGCTTAATAGATTAATTCACGAGTTTAGATGAAAAGCCTTACCAATAGAATAAAAGCAAAAGCTAAAGATTTAGGTTTTGACAAAATTGGAATTACGAAAGCTGAAATTACAGAAAATGAAAAACAAAACCTCGATTTGTGGATAGAAAAAAATTATCATGCTTCAATGCATTGGATTGAAAAAAGAAAAGAGGAGAGAGGAAATATTTTTAAGTATTTTCCTCAGGCAGTTTCGGTAGTTGCTCTAGCAATGAATTATAATACAGGAAAGAGTCAAGAAGATATTAATTCCCAATATAAATTTAGCAACTATGCATGGGGGGAAGATTACCATGATCTATTAAAAAATCGACTTAAAGAGCTTTTGAATTTTATTGAAACAGAATCACCAACTGTTAAAGGTTTGGCTTGCGTTGATACCTCTCCTGTTATGGAAAAAGTTTGGGCGCAGAAGGCAGGATTAGGATGGCAAGGAAAACATACGAACCTCATTACAAAAGACTTTGGAAGCTGGGTGTTTCTTGGTGTAATAATTTTAAACCAAGCTCTTGAATTTGATAAGCCATTTACTGAAGACTTGTGCGGTACTTGTACCGCATGTATTGATGCATGTCCAACGGATGCCATTTCAAGCTATCAAATTAATTCAAACAAGTGCATATCTTATCGCACGATAGAGCATAGAGGAAGTTTTAATGAAAATGAAAATAATCTTGATGGCTGGATATATGGATGTGATATTTGTCAAGATGTGTGCCCTTGGAATATTAAATTTAGTCAAATAACAACGGAAAAATCATTTTTACCAAAAGGTGAAATTGTTGATTGGTCTGATGATCAATGGGATAAGTTAAACGAGTTGACCTATAATAATTTATTTAAAGGTTCTTCTGTTAAAAGAACAAAATATGTAGGGTTAAAAAGAAATATTAGTCAAAATTATGCAGATTTAAAGGAGTCAGAAAAATGAAAGTAGGAGTTTTATTATCTGGTTGTGGTAACAAAGATGGGTCCGAGATCCATGAGTCAGTATTGACAATGCTTGCATTGGATCGTTTAAAGGTTGAGATGGTTCTCATGGCGCCAAATATTGATCAAATGCATGTTATGAATCATTATACAGATCAAGAAATGGATGAATTTAGAAACGTGCTTGTTGAATCGGCTCGTATTGCCAGAGGAAATATTAAAGATATGGCAGAAGTTAATGGCGCAGATCTTGATGCGTTAATTATACCAGGAGGTTTAGGAGTTGTCAAAAATCTATCGGACTATGCAATGTCGGGCCCTGAGTGCACTGTAAATCCAGACGCGTATAGATTAGTCTCAGAAATGATTTTACTTAAAAAACCTATTGGAGCAATGTGTATTGCTCCAGCTATGATAGCAAAGATTATAAACGAACTTGGTGAAAAAGCAGTTTTGACGGTTGGCAATGACGAGACCACATCAAACGACATTGAGATGATGGGGAGTAAGCATCAAGAATGTCTTGTGAGTGACATCGTTATTGATGAGGAAAATAAAATCATTACTACACCCGCCTACATGGAGGCCAAAAATATTTCAGAAACTGCTGAAGGAATTGAAAAACTTGTTTCTACAACTATATCTATGGTTACATGATAAAGATTGCCAGTTTAAGCGAAATTCCGTTAGGAGGAAGTAAGCTTATCTTTTTTGACGAAACACCAATTGCTCTCTTTAATATCAATGGCAAAATTCATGCTTGGGACAATCGATGTCCTCATAGAGGTGCATCGTTATCGGATGGATATATTTCCGATGAGACTATTCAATGTAAGTATCACTTGTGGAAATTTAGCATTGAGGAGCAATGCGCAGTTGAAAATGATCAAATTAAAATACGCGCATTCAAGGTTAATATAATTGATGATGATATATTTATAGAAACTAAGCCTTAATTAAAGCTTAGTTTCAGCAACAGTCTTTTTAACGGCTTCAAGAGTATTTTTAAGAGCTGTTTTTTCATCATCACGTAGTTCAAATTCTAAAATTCTTTCGACGCCTTTTTTCCCGATCATTGAAGGAACACCAATAAAATACCCATCAATTCCAAATTCTCCTTCGCAAAGCGATGCGCATGGAATGACTCTTTTTTTGTCGCGAAGATATGACTCAGCCATTTCAATTGCTGATTGGGCTGGGGCGTAAAAAGCAGAACCGTTTCCAAATAATTTTACAATTTCGCCACCAGCAAATCTTGTACGATCAACAATTTCATCTAAACGATCTGGTTTGATAAGAGATTCTATAGGAACTCCTCCAATTGTACCAAGTCTTGTAATTGGAACCATCGTATCTCCATGGCCCCCTAATACCATGCAGGTAACGTCCTGAACTGAACACCCTACTTCCATTGCTATGAACGCTCTAAATCTGGCACTATCCAGGGCACCTGCCATTCCAACTACCATATTTTTTTTGAATTCAGAGACTTTATAAAATGAATACACCATAGCATCAAGTGGATTTGAAACAATAATTACAAAGGCATTTGGAGAATATTTTTTAATATTTAACGCAACATCTTTGATGATATCAAGATTGGTTGCCAGAAGATCTTCGCGATCCATTCCAGGTTTTCTAGGAATTCCGGCAGTTATAATAAATACATCAGAGTCTTTTAAATCGTCCCAATTTGAAGTACCAGTTATATTTGAATCGTATCCATCATGAGGTCTAAGCTGCATTAAATCGAGCGCCTTCCCTTTTACCATTCCCTCTGCTTGAGGAATGTCAAAAATCATAACATCGCCAAGCTCTTTTTGTGCAGCTAGAAGTGCTAAGTTTCCACCTATTTGACCACCACCAATTAATGATATTTTTGCTCGATTCATTATTTATTCCCTTAATTTTTAAACTAATATATTCAATTGAAGATATAAAAAAACCTCAAACTTGTAGATGAATTTGAGGTTTTTTAATAAAAATAAAAATTGTTAATTAGTTTTTGACGACACTAACCATCTTTCTGTCTCTTCCTTTACGCATGAACTTAACTGTTCCATCGCTAGTTGCAAAAAGTGTATCATC
>CEOY01216724.1_pt1 | contig 11431 bp, 10 predicted proteins | sample 530591 | NCBI WGS metagenome assembly CEOY01 (sample SAMEA2620651, study PRJEB7988) | marine metagenome | biome: marine biome (ENVO:00000447); feature: surface water layer (ENVO:00002042); material: "saline water (ENVO:00002010), including plankton (ENVO:xxxxxxxx)" | depth 5 m
GTAATGCCAACTGGCGAGGATGTTTCGCTCAGTGGAATGGTTGGTGTCATGGTTCTTGCTGGCCACTGCAATGCATTCCAAACCGCAACCTATGATGAAGTAATGGCAGATGCAGCAAATGGCTATGCTAACGTTGGAACTATGCAAAGAGCCGATATTTGGGGCTACGGAGTTCCAGATGATATCAACGCAACTATCGCTAACGACTTCGCGGTTTGTTTTGGCATAGGTGGTATGTTTGCTAACATTTTTGGTGGTGGCGATGATGATTGGTTTATGGACGAATCTGGAACTGCAGTTGATGCATCAACTAGAATGATGAACTATCTCGGAGTTGACATCGATAACGCAGTTGCAATGAATCTATTGTTTGGTGGTCAAGGAGAGGCAGTACCAACTGGTCTACTAGCAACCAATGCAGTAGGCGATGAATCTGCCACAGCATTTGGTGTTGCAACATTCATCGGAATGGACGCCGCAACCGCAATGTCCACTTACAACTTAGATATGGCACAATATGGTGCAATCGCCACATGGGTTGGCGGATGGCTCACCAGTCAATCCGCACTACCAATGGTTCTTCTAGGAGGTTCTGGAACAATAACTGCTGAGGAATTCGTCAATGTGACACTCGGTGGAGAAGATCCAATTAACGGCGGCTATCTAACCTACAGCCTAAACCTAGGTGGAGCATGGGGTACAGCATTAATGCCTACCTCTCCTCAAGGTACTCCGGTATCCGTTGATGCAGAAACTGCAGGAGAGCTGCTATATGGGCCACTCGGAATTACCACTTCAACTGGAGCTGGCTTCTTCCTATACGGTGAACTATTTGGCGAAACTCCTCCTGTCAACCCACAAACATTGTCACCTGCAGAGCCGGTGCCTTGGAATGAAACTACAGTTTCAGCAATCTATGGAATTGACGCAAATGCTGCTGCAGCATTAAGAATTATGCTAAGAGATGTAGTATACGATGACTTTGTACCTGATTTCTTAATAGGATTAGGTAGTGATGGTCCATACAAGACACAAACTGTTAACGAATGGTTATTTGGTTGGAGAGACCCAGTTAGTGCATTCGTTGCTGGTGATATTACCAATTCAAGTCTAGGTTGGACTAAACTAGAAACTAACCAAACCTACTATGGTTCAGGCGGAGTCTCAACTGGTCCGGCGACAACCTACACAATCTGTACAGGACACAACTCTGACTGCGACAAAGGAGAAACCTTGCTTGAAGATGGCTCTAACGAATTACCATGGCACAACACACAAATGATGATGGCGACGTTTGGCCTAGTTGGCGTTGAGACTTTGGATGAAACCACAGGTGGATTCCTAACAGGCGATGGTGACAAAGTCGATGCGGGTGGTTATGCAATCACACCGGTAATTTGTTCAGGAACTAGTTCAGTTAAGGGAATACCAGTTGATGATTGTTCAGCATCAGTTGATCCTACAACTCGACCAATTACTGCTAAACTAATCAAGTCATTTACATTGGTTGATGCAATTACTCCAGCTCTTCCAGTTTATTTCGGTACTGAAATAAATATGCAGGCAGAACAAGTTTCAGGGTTGATTATTGCTGGTGATTCTACATCTACTTTCTACCTGGATATGAGAGGCCCATATGATAGAGCAACTGCACCTGAAATGAGTGACCTACAACCGGTATTCCAAATCGTACAATCCTCTGAGATTGCTGATGATGATGCAGAGGATATGGAAAGTCAAATAGTTCAAAATCAAGATAGTTTGACCTATTGGACTAATTTCGATGTTCCAACTGATTACGTCGCTCTACTATTGTATGTCGGCGCTGTTGTATGTCTAATTCTTGCTGTTGTGGCAATGGGCAAAGAACAAGAGTGAATAACTGTTCAAAGTAACTCATCTTTCAATAGGTGAGAGCCCCTGGTCTAGCCATGGCCAAGCGAGTTATGCTAGTTAGAGGAGGTATCCTTGGCCGTAATTCAGGATTAGGTTCTGCTCACCACAACTTGGTAGAATTACTTAACTCAGATAGCGTTCCAGGATGGGATTTGGATAAAATTAGTGAATATGATTTGCCTGCTAAAGCATCTCCTTTTCTTCGTTTGTGGAAGCGCTGGTATTCTCATCCTAGAGCAGTAAAGAAAGCAATAGCTAAATCTATTTCCAATGGTTCATGCGATTTAGTTCATATAACAGATCAAGAACAGGCACACCTAATTCCAATAAATTGTAAATTACCAGTTATTGTAACAGTTCACGATTTATTCCATCTATTTCCAACAAAGATGAATCTAGGTGGACAAGAAATTGACATAGGCGAGCAAAATCCGCCAAGTTATCGTCGCCGAGATATTAGAAAATTGAAGAGAGGCCTTGCACGTGCAGATTTACTCGTTTGTGATTCAAAAGCAACTTTAAACGATTGTCAAAAATATTTCCCGAATGTAAAATCAATCTGTGTACCTCTAGGAATTGATGTTTCCTCATATTCACCAAATAACCGGACTGTTGAGAAAGAGTCAATCAATGATAGATGTAATCTATTGATTGTTGGCAGTAATGACCCTAGAAAGAGAATGGAATTTATTTGTAAAATAATAGGCTCAATAGAACCATCAATCCTGAATGAAATACAAATTCATCATGTTGGACAAGGAGAAAGTAATTCTGGTCAACCAGCAATTATTGATTTGGCTCTACAAAATAAAATCAATAATTGGACTGGGCATGGTGCATCGGTTAGTGAATCAAAACTTATGCAGTTAAGAGACATCAGTGAATGTCTGTTATTCCCTTCAGCAAGTGAAGGTTTTGGTTATCCTCCATTGGAGGCATTAGCCAGTGGCTTACCAGTTCTATGTGCAGATTTACCATCACATAATGAATTGATGCCAGATGGATATTGTTTGCCTGCTGAAGATATAGAATCGTGGAAAGATTCGATTATTGAAATATATCATAATTGGAAGAATAGGGATGGAAATATTCGAGATTTTCCAGAGGAATTAGTTGAGCATGCCAAAAAATTCGATAATTCTGTTTTCTCATCAAGGATGGCTGATGCCTATAATTCTCTAGGCTGAAATGTATCCACTACTCTTTTGTAGGATTTAGAAAATCTACCACGGGTATTTGACATTCCATAATATGCCGTCAAGGAATATACATTGAATACTCAGCATTACTGAGCCTAGCAGCATTGTTCCTGCACCCTCAACTCCATCTTGATATGCTGAATATGCGAGCAGTCCGAACATAATATTTCCAATTGAGGCTAGAGTGAGAACTCCAATTACTAAAAATGGAGTCCAAGAATAATTATTATTCATATGGAAAAGAGTACTTTCTAACCAGAACATTGAGGGGATCATGAAAACACAGTATGTTAGAAATAATCTATTTGCACCTTTTCCATCAGATTCACCCCAAGGCCAACGTAAATTGTCAATTACAGAAACATCAACGCTGTAAAGAATAGTCCACCAGTACATCAAGAATCCAATTGCGGCAATAAACATCCACGGAATAATGAATTTAGTCCAACTTAGTGGAATTCCGCCCCAAAGTGTGTTTGGGTCATCAGTCTTTGAAACTCCATATACATAAGAAAGTAAAACTAAAATTCCAAAAATAATTACGCATATTCTGATGAATTGCCGAGTTATTTCCATAACTACCGCTTAACGATTTGATAATTAAAGCGTTGCTCTAAACCGTGTCAAGTTTCCGCATTATTCATGTGCGGGTTTCATTTCGGCAGTTCATGCATCCTATACAGAGTGTAGCAATTGTCGGCGCTGGAAACATGGGTTCGGGTATAGCTCAAAAGTCTGCTCAAGAAGAATTCGATGTTCAAATGGTGGACAGAGAGCAACAATGGGTCGATAGAGGGCAAGGAATAATTTCTGATTTCTTATCTGAGGCAGTTGAAAGAAGGATTTTTTCTCCTCAACAAGTTGAAGAAATTAAAAATCGAATTACTGGAGTTGTTGGGGTAGATAATACTGCATCTAATACAGATTTAGTTATTGAAGCTGTTTTCGAAGATTTCGATATCAAAACCGCAGTATTCAATACTTTAGATCAGGTTTGTGGTCCTGAAACTATTTTAGCCTCAAACACGTCTTCACTATCGGTAAATGAATTAGCGGAAGCAACTGGAAGGCCAGATAGGTTTGTTGGTTTGCATTTCTTTTATCATCCGGCAAAAAATCGTTTGATTGAAGTTATTCCTGCAAAATCAACAAGTCAAGAGACTATTGATAAAGTAGTTCAGTATTGCAAAATGTTAGGAAAAGTTGTGATTATTTGTGCTGATAGACCGGGTTTTGTAGTTAACAGATTCTTCGTACCATGGCTCAATGAGGCATGTTTGCTATTGCAAGAAGGAGTTGCTTCAGCATCGCAGATTGATGCTGCTGCATGTAAGGCTTTCAAAATTGGCTTGGGGCCTTTTGGTTTGATGAATCTGACCGGTCCTCCAATAGCCCTACACTCAACCGACTATCTTGCAGAACAACTTGAAACTCCAAGATACACTGGAGCAAAAAATCTTAGGGACTTAATCGATTCAAATCAGCAATGGGAAATTTCCGAAGAAAAAGAATTTTCAGACGATCAGTATGATATTATTTCGCAACGCCTCTATGGAGTAGTTTTTGGTGTTGCTACTCAGATTGTCGAAGAAGGCATATGCTCGATGGAAGATGTGGATAGGGGTGCTAAAGTTGGTCTTAGATGGGCTAAGGGTCCTTTCGAATTGATGAATCGAATAGGGGTAAAAAAGTCATTTGCTATGGCCGAATCATATTCTGAATTATGTAAACTTTCAGACGGAAGTAGTTCATGGAAAGTGCCAGAATTTTTCAAGCACCAAGCGTCTTCAGATCAGTCATGGGATTTTAGTTACGTGGATACCAATATCGTAAATGGCGTTGCAACATTGACAATTAATAGGCCAGAAGCAATGAATGCTTTGAATGAAACAGTCGTAAACCAACTTTCTGTTGCGATTGAGAAAGTGAATGGTGATGATGCAGTAGACACAATTGTATTGGATGGTGCCGGCAAAGCCTTTGTCGCTGGTGCGGATGTGAAATTCTTTGTAGACAAGATTAGAGCCGATTCAATAGATGATATCTATGAGTTTACTGCAAACGGTCATAGACTGCTAAATTCAATTGAAAACTCTTCCAAGACCACTATTGCTTTAACTACTGGGTTAGCATTGGGTGGAGGTCTTGAATTGGCTTTAAGTTGTGATTACAGGATTGGAACTAAAAGATCACAATTCAGATTTCCTGAAACCTCCATAGGTATTTACCCTGGATTAGGTGGCTCGCAAAGGCCAGCAAAGATTTGCGGTATTCCAGCAGCTAGGTGGGCGGTGTTAGCAGGAAATTTCATGACTGCGGATGCTGCTTTCGACTTAGGACTACTAACCCATCTTGTAGAAATATCTGCTGTAGATTCGTGCGTATCCAATTGTTCGAAACTAGGAAAGCCAGAGAATAAGTATCCTGGTAAGCCTGCAAATCAGGATAGTAAAATCGTAAGTTTTGCTACAAAATTTTACAGTGATGAAAATATGCAATTACTACTTAACGGGCAATGTCCGGAAGGATTCGACAGTGAAGATAAGTTGATTTCTAGACAATTGAAGAATCTTAAGTTTACTGCGCCTATTGCTTTGTCTATGGCCAGTGATTTGATAGACGCAACAGCAAGTAATTCACTTGCCGATGGTTTAGAAATAGAATTATCAAAATTGCATGATATTTTCGCGACAAATGATGCATTAGAAGGGCTATCTGCTCTAATCGAAGGACGGCGGCCAACGTACAATAATTCTTGATTAAGCCCACTTTTTCTGCATTAATACTATGCTTTGTACTAATTCCTCTAGATTTAGGTGTTCTTTATTTTCTTGAGCTAATTTTATCCCACTTCTCACAGCTTCGACCAATTCACGATTGGGTCTTTCATGAATGATATCTGTGATTACTTGCTCTATTGTCCGTCCTTTACCGTTCAAAATAGCTAGTCTCGCTCTTGCTAATTCTTCATCATCTTTTGGTTCTCTTACTCCAGTCATACGATCTTCTCCATAACGGTGTTATCTTGTAAAGACTGATACCATTGTTTCCAGCCAATTATCTCTTCATCAGTCCATTGATTGAGTGGACCAAATTGTGAAATTTTCTTATTATTTTCCTCCAATACACAAAATTCTGAGTTTCTACTTTTCTTGATTCCGGGGGCTCCAAGAACTAACGCGGTTTCAATTATTGTAGAGCCTAATGCTAGACTATTTGTGTCTGTTGAACTCCAATAAGCCGTGAAACCAGGGTGGGTATGAACCCATAGTTTGAATGGTGCCATGAATCCATGAGGGGCTTTGAGAATGACTCTTCCAGGATCGCCCCAATCTATTGAAATGTTATCTTCACTATCAATTAAAACAGATGTTTCAAGGCCAGCAAGTAGAGATAATGAATATACAACATCCCATCTATTCAATGATGAAGCAGTCCGTTGAACATCCAGTAGTACTGGACTTTCTATCTCTCGGTTTTTTGCTAATTGACAAACGTCAAACCACTCATTTTGTGTTAGTCCTAGTTGTTCTAAATTTGGAATTTCTATCATTGTGTCACCTTCTGTATTTTTTTTACCTTTGGAAAACTCAATTCTCCAAAATTCATTGAACCCATACTTTGAACTGGCGCCGGGCAATTCCTAAGTTTCTGTAATGCCCATTGTGCTCCATATGAAGCAGCAATGGCAAACCCAAATTCTAGATTTCCAATTTCTAGCGCACCATCATGTTGACAACTCTTGGGCTTATGGTCTGGAGTCATTTGTGCAACAAGCTCTTTTTCAGACTCCGAAGACATGACTAAATATCCATCACCACCACATCGTAAATCAATCCAAGGTATCTCTAGTGAGTGTACAAGTCTTCTTGGTTCTGGTCTGTCAACACAAATAATCACCAAATTTGAATTATTTAATTGATCAATAGTTCGAAAATTTTCTGCAATACCTCTTACGATAATATCATCATTTAGTGCGGACGAATACTTTGCTTCCAAGCACTTTACTTTCGGACTACCAATATCCGATTCAGTGTATTTTTGATGTCCTAAATTTGTATTTTCAACAATATCTCCATCCATGATTACAATTTCACATCTCTGTTTAACCCTCCTGAGTGCTGGAATTAGAAGGTCTATGGCTTGACTACCAATACCTCCAGCACCAATAATAGTTAGAATAGGGCGATTATTATCACGAGACATGCAATATTATCAATTCTACAGCATTTAAACAATTAACATTGAAAATCTTCGCCGACATTTGAAAAGGAGAATGCCTACGCAGGGTTATGTCCGGCAAGGTGGCTATGATTACAGGTGTAACAGGCCAAGATGGTTCCTATCTTGCAGAATTATTACTTTCAAAAGGATATATTGTATATGGCTTAGTTAGGCGCGTATCGCAACCTGCTCTAGGAAGAAGTCTAATCAATCACTTGATTGATAATGATAATTTTCATTTAATGAATGGTGACTTAGCAGACCAGAATTCTATTGATAATGCTGTTTCAACTACCCAGCCTGATGAATTTTACAATTTAGGTGCGATGTCTTTTGTTCCTGAATCTTGGAGGTCTCCAATGATGACTGCAGATATAACAGGATTGGGAGCCTTGAGGTGCCTTGAGGCAATTCGTAAACACGCTCCAGAGTGTAAATTCTACCAAGCAGGGTCTTCTGAGCAATATGGAAAGGTAAGGGATGTGCCCCAAACTGAGAAAACGCCATTCCACCCGAGATCTCCATATGGGTGTGCAAAAGTTTTCGCTTTTGAGATAACAAGAAATTATCGTGAATCATATGATATGTTTGCGTGCACTGGAATTCTTTTCAATCATGAAAGTCCTAGAAGAGGGCTTGAGTTTGTAACTAGAAAAGTTACTATGACAGCAGCCAGAATTGCTCATGGATTTGACCAATGCTTATGGATTGGAAATGTTGAAGCCAAAAGGGATTGGGGATTTGCCGGAGACTATGTTGAAATGCAGTGGAGAATGCTTCAACAAGAAAAGCCAGGAGATTATGTAGTTGCTACGGGAAGAACACACAGTGTCAGAGACATGATTTCACTGGCCTTCTCTCACGTAGGTATCAATTTGACTTGGTCTGGAGAAGGAGTTGATACTATAGCAACAGATCAAAATGGAGAGGTCAGAGTTAGAACTAACCCGAAATTTTTCCGCCCTGCAGAAGTTGATTTATTGATAGGTGACGCGTCACTATCAGAGAAAGAACTCGGTTGGGTTCCTGAAACTTCATTTGAAGAACTAGTGTCTATGATGGTCGATTCAGACATGAAAATAGTACAAGAAGCAGTAGATGGAGGATATGCACCTCCAACACCTCCAGAGTGATGGAGGCCTAGAAATGTCGGATCATCCAATCTTGTACAGTTTCAGAAGATGCCCTTATGCTATGAGAGCAAGGATGTCAATAATCAGAACCGAATATAAGGTTGAACATCGAGAAGTCGTTCTACGTGAAAGACCTCAACATATGATGGAAATATCACCGAAAGGAACAGTACCTGTACTTCAGTTAACCGACCAGAGCGTAATTGAGGAAAGTCTTGAGATTATGCAACATGTCCTCGAGTGGGAACTCAGTGAAGTTGAAAGTGATTGGGTCTCAAGGAATGATAACGAATTCAAATATCATCTTGACAGATATAAGTACCCTAATCGATATGATAATGTCGATAGTATTCAACATCGTCAAAAAGCATCGGCTTATCTTAATGATTTAGATGAATTTCTAGAGAGTGACGAACTAACTACGGCCTTAAGCGATGCACTTTTTCCATTTGTCCGTCAATTCGCTAACCATGATAGAGATTGGTTCGATTCTCAAGAGTGGAAGAATATTCATGACTGGCTTTCCGGTAATTTAGAGAGCGCAGAATTTCGTATCTGTATGAAAAAATACAAACAGTGGCACCATGGAGATGAAGAAGTTTTTTTCCCGATTATTGAATAATTGGAAGATGTTTTACAGGCGGGGCAATACCCAAGTCTTCCGGGAAGAACATAGTTGGTTCTGGTATTGGAATTGGTGTAATCTTGTGCCCAACTAGTGCAACTCTACTTGGCTTAGAGTCGGATAAAATCTTCCTTCCAGTAAGTGGAGCAATCTTGGCTGAGAAATCCATGATATCATCATGACTTGGCATATTTTCTGCACTTAGATTTTCTCTACTATGTCCAACAAAGACATAACCTTTGTTTTCAATGAAGTCTGGTTCTGCTCTGTTATCTAGAGCAGCAAATTGTTCAATGTGCTTATCGCTCATATTGATACCTTTCATCAATGTATGCCGGCAAACAATTCTAGTGTCTAGAGATGGCAATAGATCAATCGTTTTTTCAAATTGTTCCCAGGCTCTTGAATTCCATTTCGGTTTACATACATTATCGAACACTTCCTTATTTGGAGCATCTACAGAAACATACAGCTGAGTTGGTAAAGTGTCTAGATTTTCTAGTACTTTAGGAAAAGTTCCATTTGTAACCAGCATTGTAGTCATTCCATGTTTGTGACATAGGTCCATGTATTCGGCCAGTCTAGTGTATAGGGTAGGCTCACCATTCAAGGAGATTGCAACGTGCTTAGGGTTTTGAGCATCTAGCCATTTTTCTCTAGGAACTTTAGGATTTCCACCGAAGCCAGAAAGTAGTCGACGTTGCGCCCTAACTGATTCATACAGCAACTCCATAGGATCTTGGTCAGTTAGTTCAAGAGTGTCCATGTGTGGCTCTCTCCAACAATATGTACAAGCAAGATTACACTGGTCTACTACTGGTGAAGTTTGCATACAATTATGGCTTTGAATCCCGTAGAATTTTCCTTTGTAACATTGTCTATCTCTTAGAAGGGATTCTTTAGTCCAGTGACAGGTTTTAACACCGCCATGCTCTCCTACAATGTGGTATCTCTGCTTTTGCAACTTTGCTTTTAATGCTAGGTCCATGCCCATTTGACACACTCTCCTAAGCCGTCTACCTCTGTCCCACAGGTGGTGTCGGGTTAGGCTCGGATAAACTACCCAGAAGTAACCTTTTTATCAATGGCGCGCATGGTTATCTTGCAAGTTCATGGCTGATTCATATAAACTCAGTAAGGTTGTTTTTACTACACTTAATTTATTTTTTACATCTATGTGTTGGCTTTCTTACCGCTTATTAATATATGACGGGTTCCTAATTTACACTGAACAACAATAGTAGTTGAGGTGTAATTAATGGATAAAGAATTAGAGAATTTTGTGGAAGAAATAATGGAAAAACAGGTTTACCGAAATGGTATATTCACTAGTTGGATAGACAGAGTAGTACAGGCAATGTCAGATTTTCGTGCAAATTCTGATAATCGTGGTATGTATGGAATCAGAGGTGGAAACTGATGGATAGATACTTAGATCAATATGTTGAAATCGTAATTGAATCTCAACAATTTCGAGATGGAATTAAGTTTACTCCGTCATGGATTTCTAGATTCTTTAAGCGTAAATAGTAATTCTATCAATACTAAGTTCCTTAACTGACCAGTCTATCGTGTGTCATGGTTCGGTGGGCATATCACCTTCTAGGATTACTTACACCACTGGTTACTATCCTAGGTATTTATCTTGGCGGATGGTGGATGGGGTCGACAATTTTCTTAGCGCTTGGCCTATATCCGATTTTAGACTACATTTCCGGAACTAGTTCAGAAGTACCTTCTGTGGAGAATCGTCGACCATTTGATATCATTGTGCACATCCATGGTTTCTTTGTTCCGATTGTCATACTTGTTTTATTTTGGAAAATTCTGACCTCTCCCCCAGATACCTTCTTCTTACTACTAGGGATAATTTCTGTAGGGCTCAGTTCAGGTGCATCAGGAATTGTCACCGCTCATGAATTAGGTCATAGAAAGCCTAAATCGTTCAGTTGGTGGCTTGCAAGACTTGATTTACTGTGTGTAAATTATCTACACTTCACAGTTGAGCATAATCATACCCATCACAAGCACTGGGCGCGCCCTATCGATCCGACCTCAGCACCAATTGGCAGAAGCGTGTATTATCATTTTTTGCGTACTATCCCTCTGCAGATAATGGGAGCCTACAAAGCCAGACCAAAGGATGTGAAAATATCCTTTTTTGTTGAAGCACTACTACTAGTATCATTATTTTTGATTTCAGAAATCGTATTTTTGGCATTCATTGGGCAGGCAATTGTCGCAATTTACTTACTAGAGTTTGTTAATTATTTACAGCATTACGGCCTGTCACGGGGAATGGATGAAAGAGCCAATGCAACTCATGCATGGGAAAGTAGGCATAGATGGTCTAG
>CEOY01065468.1_pt1 | contig 11373 bp, 4 predicted proteins | sample 530591 | NCBI WGS metagenome assembly CEOY01 (sample SAMEA2620651, study PRJEB7988) | marine metagenome | biome: marine biome (ENVO:00000447); feature: surface water layer (ENVO:00002042); material: "saline water (ENVO:00002010), including plankton (ENVO:xxxxxxxx)" | depth 5 m
GTTGATGGAATTATTATTCTCAATCACGTCCCTGACTTTAGTGAGATAGACAGATTAATTCTGCAGCGCGTATCAAAAATTGCCCCGATTCATCAATTATGTAGTCCTGGATCGTTCCGTCTAGGTTTTCATGGAGCTTTTATAGAGGACATTGAATGGTCAGATAAGAATACAATACCTGAATGGATACCGCAACATGAAGTTTGGAACTATCCTAAAGAAGTAGGTTGGATTTCTCCAGTTGGAAGATTAAGAGATACAAAGATTCATCGAGTTTCATTGGAGAGAAAACAGCACAATATTGAAACAACGTTGCAATTGATTAACAACTATTTCTTACATTACGCTGGTAGCATAATTGTGATTGATGCTGCAATTGAACATAATAGTAGGGAATGGAAGAGTAGATTAAACGGCATGGGAATTATTAGCGACTTTGGTAGTAAAAGTATTTCCGAACAAGCCTCTATTGCGGGACTAATTACTCTTTTACAAATAGGAAATGGCCTTGAAGCTTGGTCGTTTGAAAAATTAAGAAGGTTAATTCAAGATAATGGCCTTCCATTAGAATTCGCCTCTTTTGCTAAATTAAGGCACCCAACCGAAAAAGATTGGAAACCAAAACCCCATCTAGAGATTTTAGAAAAAATCTCTCGCAGTTTCCATGTATTAGGAGGCCCTGGAGCTTTAGGTAGGTGGCTGAAAACCTTAGAAAATGCAAAACCAATGATCGGAGATAACCAAGACTCAGTTAGACAAAAGTTAGAGGAAACTCAGTGGTGGATAGCAAATATTTGTCATTTGTGGGCTCCATTATATGATGAAGCTAAAGATCATTGCAAAGAATCTTTTTCTGGGTGCTCCAGTGGTAGTAAGTTACCAATGATTGATCAGGTTAAAGACGGTAATGAGTGGTTGAATCAAATATATATCTCGGTAAACTGGGAACGTCTCACTCTCCTTGATGCCGAATATTCCGGCTCAGTTGCAGGATTACAGAAATTGATTGAGGAGCACCATCGCGTAAAATCTTCGTTGAATGATTTTGATTTACAGTACTCACAATCCGGTGAAGGCTTTATTGGACATTTGATGAATATTATCAATAGAACAAAGTTACCAAATCCAAGAGTCGAATCGACTAATGTAAAAATTTTAACTCCATCCGAAGCATTCGGATTGGAGGCTGATTTGATAATTTTATCCGGCCTGGATGTAGATTCATGGTCTATGAAAGCGCCTAAAATTCCTTGGCTAGACTCTGAATCTAGATTGCAGCTGGGATTACTAAATTCAGATATTGAGATTAGAAAAGGACGGCACCAATTGAAACATTTACTCAATGCTGCGAATATTGTAGTAATCCTCGATACCAGTGAAGATGAATCTGTAGGTCCAGCAGCGCCATTGGTTGAGTTTTTAGAAGATATGAAGAGAAACCAACATTTCGAAAAACTCAGTGTTGTACCTTCGTTTATTTCTAAACAAGAGTATGATGAAAACAATCTAGAAAGATCTTGGAATCTAAAAGCACAATCAGATGGAGGGGCTAAAATTTGGTTAACCCCAAGACCCTATTCTATGTCCATGGGTCAGAATGGTGCAAAAGGACACAGGTCCGGATTTAGAGGGAGAGATATCAGACAACGTACTGGGTTGAATCTAGTTAGTGGAGAAAAGATTTCTTCATACCCCATTTCGATAAATAATTTGGCATCAGCCTATGAGTTTTCTATTTTTAACGATCGCTTAGTTCGCCAACCTAGTCACAAAAATATCGATAAGGATCAATATCTTTCTTGGGACTCGAGAGAAAAGATGGTTTCAGTTGATGATTTAACGATGAGACCGACAAAATCCCAGGTTTTCATTGGCTCAAAAGATAGCAAAAATTGGCCGCATTTGGGAATGAAAGGGTCGCGTAGCAAAGGCCCTGCAATTGACCCAAGACCTTTGCCTATGTTCGAATCTGGTAGTGAATCAATTCAATCAGTTACAGGGTTAATTTCTAAACCAATAGAACGTAAAAAATGGTCCGCTAGTAGAATTCAATCTTGGTTAAAATGTCCTCGACAGGCTTGGCTCGAGAAACATCTTGGTGCGAGAGAATTAGAACAACCAACTGAAGATATAGATGACAGGGTTAGGGGATTATTAGTTCATGATATTGAAGGCGCAATATTACAAAAGCATGGTATCACTATTGCTGGGGCGCCAAGTGAAACCGCAGTTCCATTATCTAAAGGTCCTTTAGATACTATCGATAAGGTTTGGAATACTGCATTAGATTATCTAGAAAATAATGCTGAATGGCTCAGTAGATCTAATGCTGTTGCACATCACAGATGTAGAGACATGATTGGATTTACTTCAGAAGAGTGGAATCGGCACTTACAGGGCGAAGTAGATTTACCCCCTCAAGGCAGAATAGGGAGACTTTTAGAAGCCGATTTTTCTTTAGATAATTCTGCTCCTATTGCTTGCGAATGGGAATTATCCGCAAATGGTAAGAACAGCGTAACAATTCAAGCCAAGTCAGATGACAGTTCATTAATTAATTTCGAATTAATTGGTAGAATCGATAGGGTTGATTGTATAATATTGGACGATGATATGCGGAAAAAAGCAATATCAGACGGTATATTGTCGCAAGACAACTCAAAGCAAAAAAGATGGATTATTATTAGAGATTTGAAAAACTTGGATGGCCCCAAGAAGGCAGACAAAGGAGATCGCCATCGAAGAGCCATATTTGATGAAGTACAATTAGGGCTATATGCAAAGTCATGGGAAATTGCACATCCTGAAGATAGAGTTGTAGGTGTAGGTATTAGTGAAATAGGTGAAACAACTACTCATTATGTCGAACTTGATTCATCGATTAAGCAGTATGTTGAAGGTTTATCAATTGGCGAGGTTACTCATTACACTTCGATTCACCACCGTCCTTTGGGTGATGAAAAGTTCAAATCAAGTAACGGTTTTAGATCATGGATGGATGAGAGATTGAGAACATCATTAAGAGCAATCCAGCACTCAATGTCCGGAACTGCACAACCAGTTCCAGGTAAGCACTGTTCGTATTGTTCATCTCGGCGAATGTGTCCATCAGCATTATTGGGTGGTGATGAGAAGTGATCCCATTCAATAATAGTCAAAAGTTGGGGCTAGACTTAGATAAGCATATTGCGTTAGACGCTGGTGCGGGTACTGGAAAAACGGCAGTTATGGCGGAGAGGTATGTCCAACACCTAATCACACCAGAGCAGCGCGCAACGATTTTACTTCCAAGTGGGCCCAGAAAACCACTAGAAGGTCACGGCGCGCTCAGGGCTCCTGCAAGAGAAAGAACCGAATTAACAAATTGGCCCGGACTACTACCAAATGAAGTAGTTGCAATTACATTCACCAAGAAGGCTGCATCTGAATTGAAATCCAGAATTAGAAAGAGACTATCTTTAACTCGGATTTTGGGAGATTCGAATAAAGAGGAGGGTATTTACGATCCAAGAATCCACCGTTCGGGTGATTTAGAAATGCTACTTTCAGGTCTAGACGAAGCCCCTATTTCCACAATTGATGCATTTTTATCACAATTATTAGCACCACATTTAGATTTGGTTGCAGTTAATCCAACTAGAGAACAAATTTCTGAAGTCAGATCTCCATTATTGGTAAAAGAAACCATACATTCTGCTTGGAGAATTAGAACAACAAACGATGCTAGAGAAGCCGGAATTAGAGGAGATATTGGCGGATTTATAGATGCTAGAAACAGACTAGCGATTTTAGTAGGTGGACAGTCTAGGGCAGAGGTAATCTTGACAGGTTTATTGAATACCTCACTATTTGTCGATGAATCTAAACGTTCACTGAAAAAGAGGAGTAAACAAAAGGGCATAAGATGGGATGGAATTTCACCAATCGATTCAGAGATAATTCTCGATATGTTTCTTGAGCCGGCGGAGGACATTATTGATACCTTTGCAGACAAATTACATTCAGAATTGAATAAATGGATAGATCAAATTTTACTTCACGCTAATTCCCTAGTCTTGTCTTGTGAGGCAGTTCAGGGTACTAGAAACACTCGTTTTAACCAGTTAGTTAATCTAGCTAGAAATTCTTACCCCGCATCTAAAATAGAAAAGTTACAATGGGTATGGCTAGTATCCTTAGCATCTACCTCATATTCTTCTTTATTGAAAAATGAAATGAAATTTTTCCCTAAAGGAGTTTTACCCCAACCTAATCATTGCAACGAATGGATGCCAGGTTTATTTCCGAAATCTAAGGTTAGAGGAATTGCGGGCAACGTAAAAGATTCAATTTATGAAAATTTGAAAACTTTAGCAACAACGATGCATGAACACTTGTGCAGTAAAAATGGACGCTTAGTAAGATTACTTGGACGCAGTTCATATTTGTTTGATCCTAAACTCGACCTGCAATTTATGGAGCCAGATTGTCCATTAATTGCTCATCCAATATCCGATGAATTAAGCGATATCGCACCCGAAGGCAAATTAAGAATTACAGATGAATTACAGACTAGTGTACTAGCAGATTTATTATTAGTCCATAATGGTTGTAAAGAGATACTCAATCTAAAGAAAATAAATGAAGGAGTTCATGACTTTGACGATACTCAACGACTGGCTGCAGATTTACTTTTGGCTCGCTGTCCTGACTCTGTACGCTATGATTACCCCCAAAGTGTGGTCGAGGCACTGGATAGTTTAGATGAGGAACCATGGTTAGATTTGCATATTTCAGCGGCATTAACCCTTGCACAAGAACACCCTGATTGTTTTGAGGATTTGCAAAAGCGATTCCAAGTTCTCCAAATGTTAAGAAGAAATTTTAGCGCATTCATCATAGATGAATATCAAGACACTAATCCGGCACACTTTAGACTATTATCGCGTCTCTGGGGGCGAAGAGGTCGTTTGGCAGATGAACCAGAATCTCCTTTGGGGCCCTGGGATCCGACAGTATGCATTGTTGGTGATATGAAGCAGAGTATTTACAGATTTAGACAGGCCGAAGTAACCGTAATGCTAAGAACGGTTGATGCAATTAAATCAATTAATTCAATTGAGCAATTAGAATCCAGATTAAGCCACTTGAAGAAGGAAAATCATGGCCGGGACCCAAGGCCCGTTGGAGCAGGAGGAGAAATAGGATCTTTCTCTAATCAACATACATCTACAGGTTCGAAATTAGAATCGAAGCCTTGGGACTACGTTCCAGTCGAGTTTGAAGATTCAACTGGAGATATTAAAAAATATATTCAAATCTCTCCAGAGAGAATTAAAAGAAGATTACTTGGGCATATCGATTTAACTTCAAATCATCGAACTTTACATAACTTGATGTCAACAATGAATGGAATTTTTGAGGACGTTTTTTCAAAGCGCCATCATGTCCTACCGGGTGATTGGCATGCAAAATCTCAAAACCTAAAACCAGCTCGTAAAGAAACAGATAAAGGGGTTTTAGAATGGCTATTACCTCTACAAACAGATGTATCATTTCCATCAGTCGACTTAAATGACCCAAATAATGTATTTTCAGATCCGAATGCAAAAAATATCCATCTTGAGCATGAATTAATTGCTTTAAGACTTCATAGTCTATTGACAGAAAGTAATCCAAAAGTTTGGGATAGCAAGACTTCTTCATTCCAAGAAGTTGAAAATGGCACAAAAAATATTTCGCCAAAGGACATTATGATCCTTGTTCATTCTAGAAAACATATACCGGACTTATTACAGAGGCTTAGTGACAAAGGTATACCAGTTATCTCAGACCGCCAAGGAGAATTACTAAAGCGCCCAATAATAAATGCCTTAATGTCGGTTTTACATCTAGTTGCATATCCTAATTCTAGATTTGCTGCTATTTCTTTTGCCCGTTCTCCTATACTTGGATTTTCAGATAAAGAAATTAATACAATTTTTTCAGAGACGAAATCATCGGATAACTGGTGGGATGAATTTGTTGGATACGCACCATGCACAAGGAGTAAAAATCTGATTGAGTATCTCAGAGGTCTTTTACTCAAAGGTGGAGTTCATGAAATCCTGGATGCGGTTTTAGATCACTCAGATCTACTAATCGCATTCCCTGATGACACATCAAGGCAGAATGCTGAGTTATGGTGTGGACTAGTATACAACATCGGCCGTGAATATGGTCACGATCCAACAGAAATTTATTCACATCTTAGTTCCTTGCAAACTCTAGGAAATAAGGGTCCACAGGCGATTACAGTTCCATCGGGAGGAGCCGTCAGAATCATGACAATCCACGGGGCTAAAGGTTTGCAATCAAGAGTAGTTGTTGTTGCAGGAATGTTCCATGCCGGCAAATCAGATTCTTCTTTAGCGTCTAGAAATAATGTTCTAGTTACTCCGGAAATCGTTGCAGGTCGTATTAATCCTTGGTACTCAAGAGATAGACCGTATGATGGTTTGTGGGAATTTGCTAAAAATATGGATTCAGCCCAGAGACAAGCTGAACGTAGAAGAGAATTTTATGTTGCATTAACCAGAGTTAGAGATCATTTGATTGTAGTTGGGACGCCTGACAAGAGATGTCAAATTGATTCTAAATCTAATAAGTTGAAATTCAAAAGTAAACCATCTTTGAAGACGATGGGCTCAATGTGGATGGATGGTCTTAGAAGTCTCTCTCATAATAATAAAATTAAAGATTCTCCTTGGCTTTTACAAAACGATAACTTTGGCGAAGAACTGGATACATATAGTGAAACCGAGGTAGAAATTGATCCATTTGCGATATTTAATGATTCAATGCTTGGTACGGATGCGATAAAATCAATTCGTATTTTCCATTCACCGAAATGTTTCGAGAAGAATAATCTAATTTCCCCATTAACCAAATGGCAAAAAATCGAATCAAGGTTGGAAAAATTAACTATTGATGAATTACCTAAATTTGAATTAGAGGTTGCTAAAATCAACTTATCACATAGAGTCAGGATGAGCGCGCATAGTCTCGACACCGGCTTCCAATGTCTGCGTCGACATTGGCTAGAGCATGTCAAGGGCTGGAGTAATGAGCCAATCTATTTCTCTAAAAGCGATTTCAATGGTAGCCAAGAAAATTCTAATTTTGTAAGCGCTACCTTGTTTGGAACAATCGTCCATCGGTTACTAGAGATTGGTCTGAAGAATCCTAGTAAAGTAAACGGCCCACCAATAATGTCCTTACCACCAAGTTGGCAAAATGATAATAGTAATCTATTAACTGATGCAAATCTAGCTGAAGAAGTACTCCTCGAGGAAGGAATTACTCTGAAATCATCAGGTATTGAAAAGAAAACAGCCAGCGCAATGAAGGAAAGAATCTATCAGATCTCTCTTTTGGTAAATAATGGACTTATTGGTAGATATGCAGAAGGCGAGATACACCATGGTAGGATTCCGGAAGGCCTCAGAACAGAATTACCATTTTTCTACAGTCATACTATTGAAATGAAGGATACGTACCGATTAGGGTTTTCCACTAATGGATTTAGACGATTATCAAACGTTGAAAACACCGAGTTTACATTTGACGGGCGTGCTGACCTAGTACTCGCATTTAGAGACGAAAAAGGACAAGGTTACTTGCAAGTTGTAGACCTAAAAACAACAGGTTGTCGTGCTGATTTTAATTCCCAAGATCCCAATTCAGGGTCTCCGTTACAGATTGTTGAAGGAGACTTACTCAATAGATATCCTCAAACCGATGCCGAGAGACAAATTCTTCATGAGCATAGACTTCAATTGGCACTCTACTCAATGGCACTAGAAGCGGTTGAATCGGATAAGCCCGAAAATCTGAGAAGACAAATATTGCCTCCTGCAATTCTAGTTGGAGCGTCTGGAAGAAGCATTGAATTAACCGCCGAGGAATATTCAGATGCGAAAGCCGATTTGGAAAGCCATCTACGCTGGATGTCCGAATTATTTGCAGAGGATAATACGTTAGAAGAACCAGATAGACTGGAAGGTTTTGACAATCCAACTTGTAAAAAATGTCCATTTTTTATAGGAGATGTAAAATTATGCGGACCAAAGCACATTTCAATTCCAGCAATTAGGAATACTTCTGACCAGCAATGACAAGGGTTCCCGGAGACTTTTCTCCTGCATGCCAGTGAGTGATGCTGGAAAATCCCGCATCTTTCCAAGCCTCTAGCCACTGTTCTGTACTTAGAGTTGTCATTCTAACGCCAACATGCTCAGGCCATCCAAGACTTTCTTCGTGCTCTAAATAATGATCAATACCAATTACTGCCCAGCCACCATCATTTATCCATTCTCGGAAAAACAATTTTAGCATTTCTTTAGGGTCTTCGAGATAGTACAGGAATTCCATTGAATGTAAAAAATCATATTTTCTTTCAGGTTTGAATTCGGGCAAGTTACAGATGGAATAATTTCCATTTGGATCAATTTGCTTCGCTTTATCTATCATCGCTTTAGCTCCATCAATACCTTCAGCATAATTACACATATGATGTTCGTCAAATAAACGAACAACCCAACCATTTCCGCAACCCACATCGATTGCTGAAAAATTTTGCATCGACTTTTCGGCTTTTTTGAAAATGAATTCTAACATCTGATTTACAGCATGCGAATGCCCTTTTTCCATACCAAGATCTTTGCCCGCTAGAGCCCAATCATGAAATACATCTGTAGCCTTTCTCATCTCCATGTCATTACGGAATAGCCGCTATTCAATAAAGCGTGTGATGATTTAACAATAGAAAGGAAAAAAGTATTGCTTTGCGTCCGGGAAATATGTCCAATGAAACATCTTCGCTAAATGATGTGTTATATCCACAAATCGAACCACATACTACGGGTAATTTATCCGTTTCAGATTTACATACAATAGCATGGGAAAGAACTGGGAATTTGAATGGAGAATCAGTAATTGTCATCCACGGCGGACCTGGGGGTGGAAGCCAACCGTCATACCGCCAATATTTTGATCCACAAAAATTTGACATTATACAATTCGACCAGAGAGGTTGTGGAAAATCAACCCCCTATGCAGAGTTAGAAGATAATAATACACATTCATCAGTAAGTGATATTGAAGCCTTAAGACAACATCTATCTATTGATTCATGGCATGTTTTTGGTGGCTCATGGGGGTCAACCCTATCATTGATTTATGCACAAAATCATTCTCAAAGAGTAAGAAGCCTAATCTTGAGGGGCATCTTCATGTGTAGGAAAAGTGAGTTGCACTGGTTTTACCAAGAAGGGGCTAGCCATATTTTTCCAGATGCGTTCGACTCCTATCGAGATCATATTCCAGTAGAAGAACAGGGAAACCTGATCAAAGCGTATTACAGCCGTTTGACTAGCTCTGATGTTGAAGTTAGAAGAGCAGCGGCAAAAGAATGGACGAGATGGGAAATGGCCACTAGCAGACTTATTCCTGATGTAGAATATTTAGAAAAGGCAGAGGATTTAGATTTTGCAGTTGCATTTGCAAGAATAGAGTGTCATTATTTTATCAATGAAATTTTTGTTGAAGAAGCACACATTTTAAACAACATAAGTAAAATACAAAATATCCCAACGTTCATTGTTCAAGGTAGGTACGACGTAGTATGCCCAACTAGAAGTGCTTGGGATTTACACAAAGCGATGCCAGGGAGCGTTTTGGAAATAATTTCTGACTCAGGTCACTCTATGGGTGAGGTAGGAATTGCAAGACAATTAGTTGCATTTACTGATGAAGTATAACCATGCAAGTTTATCAATTTCCTGACCTATTGAGGCGTCGGCTTGATATGCTCAAGGCTAGTGGACTAGTATTGGAGGCAAGCCTCCGGGTGAGGAAATGACCGAAGAAGGGACAATTACACCAGAAGTTAGAATCCAAGCACTTGAAGAAGCATTAGCAACAGAAACCGAACGTGTTCAGAAATTATTCGCTGCATACGAAGGCCAAGAAAAGGACTTAATGGATGCTCGTGCAGAGATAGAAGTACTCGAAAAAGAGATCATAGAAAGAGAGATTGAGAAAGAAACCCAAGAAGCTCTTTTGTCAGAAAAAGAAGTGAGAATTAGAGAACTTGAATTACGCGCAGTCAAAGCTTCTAAGAAAGTAGAACATCTCGAACCAGAGTTAGAAAAGATGGAAGAGAAATACTCTCGCGAGAAAGACCGTCTTGGCAAAATCTTCAACATTGCAACCGAATTGGATGATGATTTGAAATTGGCAGTATCTGAAATGAAGGCTAGAGATGATTGGTATGTGGCTCATATGTCGTTATTCGAAGATCTAAACAAGGCCATTAAGGAAAGATACGAAATGATTGAGAGAGCGGTTGAAGCCGAAAGAAAATCACAACACATGGCCCGTGCATTTGACGAGAGAATGGAAGAAATGGTTAGTGCCAGGGCAGCTGAGATGACAATTGAAGAAGCTGAAGCCACGGTTAATGCCAAAGAACCAGTCAAAGCAGATGAAGATAAAGATTACAATGACGAAGAAGTCGATAAAGCAATTGAAGAAGCAGCCGAGGAACCGGTTGAAGAAGCAGCAGAAGCGACAACAGAGGAAGTAACAGAAGAGGTTGAAGAAACCCCTGAAAAGGCAGTAGAGCCAGCCCCTGCGCCAACTTGGGGAGATGACGAAGATCCTTGGGCAGATAATTAGGTGATTTAATGGGTTTATTGGCCCGAGGGGGACATGCCCCGGTTCTAATTACATTTATGATGGGAACTAGTGCCTTGATTATAGGAATAATGATCAATTCTCTAAATGGGTTAGTCCACTTATTCGGTATTCTATGTTGGATGCTATCTGCCTTTTTTGTGAATTTTTGGAGAGATCCAGATAGAAAAATTCCAACTGATCAAGGAATTTTAGTTTCTCCGGCCGACGGCCATGTAATGTTTGCTAGAAGGGAAAAAGCAACTGGCAGAAGACCCTCTTCAAAGGAATTAGAAGACCCTAAAATTGAACAAGATTCATTGACAGGAACTTGGTTCCCTTCACCGCTAGACAACCCTTTGTTATTTTCAACCGAGCAACGTTTTGAATCGGTGTCAGATGGAGAAGAATCAGATGACGATGTATGGAGGGTTGCAATATTTATGTCTCCTCTTGATGTTCATGTGAATCGATCACCATGTGAAGCAATAATTGAAAGAATGGAACATAGAGTCGGAAAAGGTCGTCGAAGGGGCCCATTTTTGCCTGCGATGAAGAAGGAAAGTGAGAATAACGAGAGAGTTAGAACCGTATTTTTAAGCAAACAAGGATTTCGAATTGAAGTTTGTCAAATCTCAGGGGCTCTAGCTAGAACAATAGTTCCATGGTTATCTGTTG
>CEOY01024400.1_pt1 | contig 10987 bp, 11 predicted proteins | sample 530591 | NCBI WGS metagenome assembly CEOY01 (sample SAMEA2620651, study PRJEB7988) | marine metagenome | biome: marine biome (ENVO:00000447); feature: surface water layer (ENVO:00002042); material: "saline water (ENVO:00002010), including plankton (ENVO:xxxxxxxx)" | depth 5 m
TGTCTCTCCAGTTCACTAGCCCTAATCTTAGCTAACTTTCTCTCTCTAAGTGTTGCGCCATCAAGAGATTCTTCGGTAACTGGTTCAGGAATGTTCGATTGCTCAATTACTTCTTCTTCCTCATCTTGAGCTTCAGATTCTTGCTGGTAAGTAGTAGAAACAGTAATCCGTTTAGGAGTACGATTACCCATAAGTACCCACACAATTGTGAGGAAAAAGGTAACCCCAATCAATGTCCACTTACCATTATCAGTTAAACTAGAAGCAGAGGTAAGATAGTACAAGCCACAGGAAACAGCGAGTAAACCTATCACATTTCGTGCAAAACCCATTTCCCTCACCCCCATGCAATTGCTTCTAACTTATCATGCTGATGGCAATTGGTTAACTAAGTCGTTCAATGCACGAGTTCTATGACTGAATTTTTTCTTGATACTCATTTCAACCCCTCCAAAAGGTACACCATGAGTACTAATTTCTCCATATTCACCAGGCGATAACGAATTATTATCAAAGTCTAAATCAAACGGTACGAAGATAGGATCATATCCAAAACCATTTCCTTCAACAATCTTTTCGCTTATGTAACCAGGGCATGTTCCAGTCCCAATAAAAATTTCACCCTGCTTACATAAAACTGCCACTGCCCTAAATTCAGCAGAACGTAAACTGGCTAACCTAACACTATCTTCAGTCTTCAGATGATTAAGAAGTCTAAGGATTCCTTTACAACCTATTGTTTTATGAATATAAGAGGAGTAAACACCGGGAAAACCTTCCAATGAATCTATGAATAGACCTGCATCTTCAACCAAAATCATATCTTCACTATTATCGCTATTGGGTAAATGGGACATAGCCTGCTCAATTTTTGAAATTGCTACGTCATTTAGATTATCTGATTGGGGCTCAATAATCACATCAGGATTTACCTGTAACTGTCTTACCTCATACCCTAAGGGGGCAAAAAATTCTGTAGCTTCATTCAACTTGCCATTATTACCAGTCAAAAACCAAATCACTCGGCTCATGCTAATGCTAGTGGATGGTGATTATCATGTCTACCCCAAATGTATCCTTTTTTGTAAAAATTCGCGTAGGATTGAAAACAAAAATAACCCAGCATCAAAGTATGCTACAGCAAATTGCCTTGGTTGCGTTGGGGGGGGGCATTGGTGCGAGTTTACGTTATGCTATTAGTTCGTGGATTACATATGATTCCTTTCCAATTGCCACTATCTCGGTAAACATCCTTGGCTCCTTCATTTTGGGAGTAGTTGCATTGAGTGTCTCCCATAGTTTGATTTCTACTGAATTGGCTCTATTTTTAGGAGTGGGAATAATTGGTTCTTTCACTACAATGTCGGCTTTTTCTGTTGAAACTATTGAAATGCTTCAAGATGGTAATGTATCCTCAGCGAGTATTTACATTATTTTGACATTTACTCTATGTCCTATTTTAGCTTGGCTGGGATGGGTTGTTGGGACTAAATTACTGGTATAATGAAAGCCACCCCTTAAGTAGTGGTTAACAGATGGGTAATCGGGGCAGGGGAAGGCAAAATAATTTCGTATGCCCTAAGAGATGGTACGATGACAAACCCAGAGATTACTGACAAAATGAACATAGCTCTCGGATGGGAGCTAAGAGCAATAAACATGTATGCGCACTATGCTGCTAACGTAAAAGGAATACATAGATTGCAATTATCACCAATGTTCAATACTGAAATGACTGAATCAATCGAGCATGCAGACCTTGTAAGAAAAGGAATTGTTCAACTAGGAGGTGTGCCCGTTACTGAGAGAAATAACCATCCAATCATTCACACCACTGATTACAAGGACATGTTAAATTATTCTCTCGAGACTGAGGCTAAAGCGGCTGAAGTATATTCTGAATTACTAGAAATAATTGAGAGATCTGACGAACAAGATCTATATGATTCAATCGAACAGATTTATCTTGCTGAACTTCGAAGTATTGAAGAATTAAGATTACTAGTCGCTGATTAACCGTGGTATCTAACTCTTGAACGTACTTGTTCAAGTCTTTTTACTACCGATTCTGCAGTAGGAACTTTTCCACCGGATAGTTCCACGGGCGGACCCAACCTCTTCTCTTCTGCCATGTAACCATCAATGAAAATATCAATTCCTCCTTCTATCGAAGGATGTGATGCTCCAAGAATTTCATCGATTACATGTAAGTCAATTCCGAAACGTTCTACATCATATTCAATCGTTGCTAAACCAAAATCAACTAAATATGAATTTAAATCTTCATCGATTAATAAGTTATTTGTGGACAAATCTCCATGAGTAATGGCTAATCGATGAAGTCTTCTAACTAAACTACCAGAATTAAACAACGCTTTGTAAATTTGTTCCTCACTAACCTCTGCGTTTCTAAGTAAATCGATTAATGGCACACCGGGCAATCTTTCCATTACGATTATTCCTCCATCTAAGTCTAGATCCCAAACAGCAGGAACTTCCAATCCTTCTTTTTTCGCTCTAATCAATAATCTCGCTTCAGAAAGCATTCTCCTAAAACCAAGACGCTTTTCCAAATTAGGATGTCGCCAGCCTCTCTGTTTCCTAATTTTTCTAACCGCTGGCTTGCCCATCCATGAACCTGACCAGACCTCGGCCTCCGCACCGAGGTGTATCTGCACTTGCGATTGGAAGACCATAACAAGCGCTTTACGCTTTAGTTTATCAAAATCACCTATTCACAATCATTGAAAAAGGATTACTTGTTGGATATAGTTGAAAGCAATGACGATTTCACTACCGATGTGTTCGGTTGACTTTATGGATACTTCCTTGTCACCTGAAGAAGAAGTTATTTCCAATAGAATAACAGAACTGAAGCAACAACTTGGTGATGACTTGCTAATTCTTGGCCATCACTATCAAAGAGATAGTATTGTGATGCATGCAGATTTCCTTGGTGATTCCTTTATGTTAAGCCAAAAAGCGGCTGACTCCTCTGCCAAATTTATTGTTTTTTGTGGAGTGCATTTCATGGCTGAATCGGCTGATATTCTAACTGATGATGATCAAGTTGTCATTTTACCTAATCTTCGTGCTGGATGTTCTATGGCAGATATGGCAAATTTAGCAGATGTTACAAGATGCTGGAATGAAATATTGGAGAATACCGATTTAGAAGATCCAATTAATCGAGAAGATCCAGATTTACCAGCACCGAAGAATGAAAATTATCTAATTCCTGTTACATACATGAATTCTAGTGCCGCACTGAAGTCATTTGTAGGAGAACATGGAGGGATAGTTTGTACATCTTCAAATGCTGAAGGAATTCTTAACTGGGCATTTGAAAGAGCAGGAAAAAATGGTAAGGTTTTATTTTTCCCCGACCAACATCTAGGTCGAAATACTGGTTTAGCAATGGGTATTCCAATTGAGCAGATGACTACTTGGACTCCTGGGGAGAAGAAAAATAAACAGGATTGGGCACATATAAATGATTCAAAACTAATTTTATGGCATGGATTTTGTTCTGTACACAAAAGATTCACTGTCGAGCAAATTGATGAATTTAGAAATGAAAATCCTGACGGGATTGTGGTAGTCCACCCTGAATGTCCTAGAGAGACAGTAGACGCAAGCGATACAAATGGTTCTACACAATTTATTAGAAATTTTGTACAACAACAACCTTCTGGTTCTTCAATAGCAATTGGAACCGAAATCAATATGGTTGCCAGACTTGCTAAGGAACACCCGGATAAAAAAATTGAATGCTTAGATGATAAAATTTGTCCGTGTTCGACAATGTACATGATTCATCCCGCATATCTTATGGATGTGCTTGAAAGGATAACAGAAGGGGAAATCCCTAATCAAATAAAGGTAACAAAAGACGTTCAAAACGGTTCACTACTTGCTCTGGAAAGAATGCTCAGTATAAAGAAATAGTAATTATTCTTCCTCGTCACTTCTTTGCTGTTTTGCTTCCTGTTGTCTTTGTGAAAGATGAATAAATACTAGGAAAATTCCTAGTATCGAACCTATTTGAAGTACAATATTAGAATATGTTTTCAATTCTGGATTCCATGAATGTATCTTGATTACTGTACTATCTCCACTTTCTTCGAAATACACCAAGTGATTTTCGAGAACTATCGGCCCCCACTGGTTTATTTTGTCAGATGTTAAAATATGCGTATAATTCGTTGTCAGATTCAAATAGTAAATTTCACCATCCAAATATTCTTCTAAAGGTAATGATGGATTAAGATGGTCATATCCTGACCATGCCAAGATTCCGTTTGAAAGAGAGGGGTCCACAGACGAGTATTTACCATCACCAACTATCCATTGCTCATTTGAAATCCTTTCAAGAAGAACTAATCTATCTACTGTACTAACATTAATTGTCGAAACAATATATGATGTATCAAATTCGATTTGTGTTATTGAAGCATTACCCATGTCTACTGGTGTTCCCCACTGCTCTAACACTTCATCTTGCTCTTCAGGTGCTGTAGCATTCATCTCATATGCAATTGATCCCAAAGTACCAATTCTTCCGATATTTATTGTTGTTTTACTAGATTGTGTTACGTATGCATATTCTAAACCATTTGTAGAAAGTAAAGATATATCTTGATCGTTGATACCCAACTGTATTTCTTCACCGATAATTGACAATGCTGAAATCTCTCCATTAGATAGAATCATTATTACATCTTCATTATTGGTAGATGTAATCAAAACTTGTTGTGGATTGTTTACTGGATGTTGGAGTAAAATTTGGTCGGGGTAATTTACATCCACGACGAATAAAACTGTACTATTAGCCATTACTAGTTTCGACCCATCAAGTGAATAAGAGGAATTAAAATTCATTAACGGCTGAATAACTTGAATCGCATCCTCGCCAACTTTTGAAATATCCTGAACTAGAATTAAAGCCCCAAATTCACTTCTATTATCTAACGTAACTAACCAGCCATCAGCTGCTGAAGCACCTTCCGGGGCTTCAGCACCACTTGCAGAAAGTGACTGATGCGTCAAATCCCAAGTAATTACAGATACAACTAATATCATCAATGCAATAGCAAGTATTCCAGTTTGCTTTGCCTTAGGTTTGAGGAATGTCTTGACTAATTTTGTAAATTTACTTGAGATTATTGAAAACGCTTTACTAGGATTGGTAAATACAGTGACTAATCTCGAATTGATAGTTCTTTCATCAAAAATTTTCCACCATGAAGGAGAAGTCCTTTCCGCCATAGAAACCGCAGCAGAAGCAACTAACATGCCACCGATGATATCTAAAATCCAATGAATACCGAGATATAGAATAGTGAAACATGTCAATATTGTATAAGCTAATACAATCTTTCTGTACAGAGCCCATCTTTCGTCTTCATCAAACCTCTTCAAACAAAGCCAGACTGAAAATGGCACACCAATATGTAATGAAGGCATACAATTCGTAAATGGGTCAATCCTTCTAAACCAATCAGCAATTTCAGGATTTAAAGAATATGCTAGAGTTTCCATTTCAGGTATGTAATCACCTGTGACTCTGACATTGAAAAATAGGTAAAATGGGATTGCGAAAATATAGACCCATGCGATTGTTAGTGTAACTCTATCTGAAATCCATCTATCATCAAAATATGCGAAATAGAATACCGAAACATAACATATGAACATGAATCCCGCAACATAAAAATGAGTTAGAAGAATTGTGAGCCATTCTGCTTCAAAGAATTGCTGAAGATGTAGAACTAGATCTCCTTCAATAGCATATAACCAAGGAGTCATATCTAAACCGGTATTTGCCATCAATATCCGATCGACTTGATCTAATCCGTCTTTAGCATTGTAAATCATAAACAGCATTAAAATGTGAATCCAGTATCTTCGGAAAAAATCAACAAAGGTCGTTAGTCTCAATTCCATCCAAGGTGGTTTGAAGACTGGAAGGAGTATTACACCTAATGCCAGAGCACTTATCATCCAAGTGAGATAGATGCCATCCATGGAATGTCCTCCATGTTTACGGCATAATGATTATACATCAAACCGTCGGATAAAATTACAGTTAAATTACGATATTTAACTACCATACACCATGGACATAGGCCCTTCCATCATCTGGGTCTTGGTTATTTGCTAGTGCCCAAATTCTCTCAAAACGATAGATTCCACTAGAGCAACCGGAATCCCACTCGAAAGCTAATGCATATTTTCCAACTGGTTTGACCTTTGGTTTTTCAGGAGATAAAGCTTCTATTTGTCTCCTGAGTGATTTACTGGATTCATCTTCATTCCTTAACGGAGAGCATTTTGCGCAAGGGCAAGAATATCTAATATCGTCATATGTAACTGTGAATTGATCTCCAGATTCATAAGTCAGTAGCATGTCTAAATCTCTTCTTTCGAGCCTAATCAGTTCTGGCGGATTACTAGACATATTATCACTCAAATAATCTCTAATCCTGGCCCAGAAGAGCTACCTATTTGTTCCATTATTGATTCTACAACTTTCGAAAATGCAATCGCTGATTCTCCTTCTGGCTCACTAACAATTCGGTGAACTCCGTCATCACCGCCCCTAACAAAACCCGGATCAAATGGCAGTGCGCCTAAGAATGGAACTCCGAATTCTTCAGCGGTGGATTTTCCGCCACCCTCCTTGAAAATATCTAATGTAACACTAAAATTTCCTTCTTCATCAGTTGTAGTATTATGCGATTTTCCACCGGGACCAGAAATTGTCACTTGAGAATTAGAAGGACCATTACCTCTAATTGTGTACCCACTCATGTTTTCAACAACACCGAGTACTGGAACTTTTAATGATTCAGAGAAGGTGATAGACTTTCTACTATCCAAAAGAGCCACATCTTGAGGTGTAGTAACAATCACCATACCATCAATATCGGGTAGTGATTGGGCGACTGTTAGAGGCTCATCTGATGTCCCTGGAGGGAAATCAATGATTAGGTAATCTAATTGTCCCCACTCTACATCGCCAATGAATTGTTGAATTGCACCTAATTTTATCGGGCCGCGCCAAACAACCGGTGTATCTTCATCTTCTAGCAAAAAAGCCATTGAAATGACTTTCACACCGAGATGTCCTTGAGCTGGATGGATTCTACCTTCTTCGACGTGCAATCTTCTGCCGTCCAATCCCATCATTTTAGGAACATTTGGTCCTGTTATATCGATATCTAATATTCCAACAGAATGGCCTCTCTGTGCAAGAGATAATGCCAATCCTGTAGAAACAGTGGACTTGCCAACTCCACCTTTTCCTGATAAAACCATTATCTTATGCTTGATTTTTTTACCAATTTCCTGCATTGACATTTTTCTCTTCATCTGAGCATATGCCTGCTCCATCTGCTTTTGTTGTTGTGGAGATGGTTTCATATCTTGAGAACCCTCTGAGTTAGGGTCATGAACAGACAAGGGTGATTCCGCCATGGCAATAAGACATAAGAGCCCTACTTGAAATCATGCTTTGTCAACCAATACCTTTCTGCGATAAGGTGGCAGATAATTGCTACCAATGGCCAATAAATAATTTGTAATTTCCAGCTCATTTCGGAATATGCCCAACCTAGTGCGATAGAAAGAAAAATAGATATTATGCCAGAAAATCTGTTTACTGTAACCCTACTTGATGAAATATTCCCTAAAATTATTACCATTGGTCCAACAATGAATGTGATAATTGTGATAATTATCGCTACTGCCCTAAATAATATTTCAAAGTCATTTGCTGCAAATACAATGTGCAGAATGAATAATGAACTAAATATAAAAAAATACAGTAGACTTCCTCGGAAAAATTGCCTAGAAAAAATTTCCCTCACAAACTCTCGACATTACAGTTATTGAAAATATTTGATATCAAATATATAGGAATCAATAATAAAATATTCTGACTACGATAATTTATGCGTCTTCTATTTGTATGCGTTGGAAATTCTTGTCGCTCTCAAATGGCTGAAGGAATTGCTAGATCTATGGGTCATCAAGCAGACTCAGCCGGAACTCACCCGGCGCAAAAAATAGCAGAAAATGCTGAAATTGTATTAAACTCAAGAGGCATTTCCACAGATGGAATGAAGCCAAAAAGTATTGATTTATTTTCTCCTAGCGAATATGATATGGTTATCTCAATGGGTTGTGGTGTTCATTGTCCTGCAATAAAAATAGACCAAGACTGGGGATTAGATGACCCAGTGGGTCATCAATTATCAGTTTATGAAAAAACGGCTTCTGAAATTGAACGAAGAATTAAGTCGTTAGAAGATCATTCTTCCTCTTGAACTGGAATCTCGCCCATTCCATCTAGTTCGATTTGTAAAACACTCACAGTGCGCTCTCTGCCATCATCCGTAGGCAAAACTTCTGAGCCGCAGGTGATATCTCCAATGACTACTTCTTCTGGCAGACCTTGAGCGATAAATCCACTTCTTCTTCTACATACTTCAGCAACATCAACTGCTCTGCCTATAGTAGCTCCTCTGGCAACAAGTTGTAAGTTTCTATCTCCTGCTTCCATTGCCATTACTACCGCACGTACATATGCATGTAGTGGCTTTTTCCCAACAAAAATTGTCCGTCGTTCTGTCATGTCGAACCCTAGTAAGCCATAGTATCACAGGCGTTAAATGTTACCATTTTGAATTAGATTTGGTGCGAGCGCCGGGACTCGAACCCGGGTTCAGGCGTTGGCAACGCCCGGTGATAACCACTACACTACGCTCGCTGATGTAACACGCCCACAGAACAGAGGTATAAACTGTTATGCCTTAGGTTAAAATTATTCAAATCCAAACCTATCTCCGCCGCCATCATCATCGTCTTTATTTCTGAGTAAAATGGCACTAACAATTATTATACCGAATACTAAAACACTGAAAATGCCCATCAGCATTTCGGTAGAAACTGCCGTATCGTCAAGTCCCGGAACGCTTGATGTTTGATCCTCTACTGTAATCAATACTGGAACTTGTGAGGTTACTACATCGTAGTTGTCAGAGGCTTGTATTAGAACTTCATGAGCCCCAAGTGGAGTACTGCTTCTAACCGATAGTTGCACAGTAAAAATGCCATCGTTAGCAACCCTGTCTCCGTTGGTTCCATCATCATACATCTTCAACCAAATTCCATCATTACCAAGCGGAGCAAAAACTCCTAAATCTGCTCTTGCATTTAGAATTCCATCTGCATCAATAATCTGTACTTCTAATATTTCAATAATCGAAGAGTCGGATCTAGTAATAATCTTATTTTCTAGAGGAATAATTTCGGGAGCAGAATTCAGTACTCTAACCTCGATGGGCACTGCAATTTCATCTGAAATGTAATGAGGCCCTCTGGGGTCTTGGCTATCGGGTTGGTCTTGATACCAGATGCTCGTAGTACCAACTTTTCCAGCCCCATCTTGTAGAATAAACTCTACAGATTGATATCCAGGAGGCATTCCTTGAGGAATTGTAATTTGTCCTGTCCAGACTCCTGCATTATCGGTCAGATAAAATAACTCGCCGCCATAACTTCGTAAATCTACACTAACATTACCTACTCCATGACCATCATAGGCTTCAGCATTAACGACTAATATTGTTCCTCTATACCCTACGCTAGGCGACATTTCAACAGAAGTTAATCGAGGCGCTTGGTTTACAACTTCTATTTGTCCAGTTCCTACAGTGGATATGCCGAATTTATCTGTAGCAGTAATGTTAATTTCAATCAACCCTATTTCTAATCCCGGAACAGAAATGACAGTTGAGAAGATATCGTCACCAACTGACTGGTCTCCATCCAATCCCCGATCATTCATTTCAACCAGCCCACCACCGATAGGTGCGAGGTCCACTATAACTTCATCTAGATTCCAATCAACATCAGTAATATTTGCTACCAATAATGAACTGCTTCCACCTTCACCGATTATGATTCCTTGTTGTAGGTAAATTTCTCCAATTTGTGGAGCAGAATTCTCTTCTAAAGTGACTACTGATGGCGATAAGACTCTTTCTAGTGTTTGACTCTCATTGAGGTAAGCGGTTTCATTTTCTTCCCCAAATGGTATCTCGAGAGTCCTTGTAACACTCGAAATTAATCCTCTTAGCGGACCTTGGTCAATAATTGCTCCAGAAGCATATCCTCCACTGATTCCCTCATAGATACCAACCCAGTTAACCACATGGAAGTTATGACCATCTCTTGGATCGTTAGAAACTGATTCTGCTTCAACAACTAGTACCAACCCTTCTTGGCCGCTAAGTCTAACATTGTCACCGGGAATCATCGGAATAGGCATTAATCCAGTCTCTCTAGAGATGATTACATCTCCTAAACCTTCTTCTGCTTCAGGAGCGGTTGCATTTCTCTCAATTGGGCTTCTCTCAGGCAACTCATCTCCACTGGATGCATCCGCACCAGTTTCTTCCCACACTAGTCTTACAGTGCGATTATCCCATTCAGATTGTACGACCTGGTAATTCCATGACTCATTATGATTAGCGCCAATTCCTGCACCGTCGAAGAAATTACCTCCATTGACGCCAGTTAGGTTAAACCAACTTTCTTCATGGATTACATTTACCAGAAATACCTCTCCAGTAGCATTTGCTTGATTGCCCGTTTCTTCGATATATCGAATTATTCCAAATGAGCCTTGGACATCTCCAGTAATATCGCCATCAACATGTATATCATCAATTTTTGTCAATCCATCTTCAATTAGCGTATGAAAATCATAAATTGTTCCATTAATCATAATTGAAGATTCATTATCTTGCTCCTCAAATCCAAATGTTCCGCTACCGATAAATTCCTCTTTGTGCAAAGTACGAATTCCATCTTCCCATCTTTCCGATGATGTTAGGCCATCTAATGAGATATCCAATCGTGTTCCATCTTCAATTATTACTAATTCTGCCAATGCTTCAAACTGCTGATCTTGTAGCCT
>CEOY01063422.1_pt1 | contig 10982 bp, 2 predicted proteins | sample 530591 | NCBI WGS metagenome assembly CEOY01 (sample SAMEA2620651, study PRJEB7988) | marine metagenome | biome: marine biome (ENVO:00000447); feature: surface water layer (ENVO:00002042); material: "saline water (ENVO:00002010), including plankton (ENVO:xxxxxxxx)" | depth 5 m
TCTGCAACTACTGTGTAATTGTCACGAATCGGTACGAACAACTTCCAAACACCTTCAGAATCGGTTGCTACTGTTTGATCAAAGCCACTTTCTGAGGTAATAGAGACATTCACATCAGCGATTCCCTCGCCAGATGAAGGTAGGTCATCCTCATTCAAGTCCCAGAATATCTTACCACCAATCAAGACCGACTTGTCGATGCTTACGATTCCTGCTTCCCATGAGTTGTTTACCATACTGTCAGCAGAGTTGTAGATTCCTTCTTCAAGGGTCCAACTCTCTAGAGTCTCAGTTCTGTTGAGAACCAATGTCCAGTTACCTGGCATAAGGACTTCACTTATCATTCCAGAATTGTCAGACGGGCCAAGGCTGACATTGCCCAGACCGTCCAAACTCACTGCAGTAATTCTAGTTGCAGTGATGTTAGAATTGGTCAGTGATTCCTGCAACTGGATGTTGACTGTCATTGCAGTCTTTGTCTTCCAGTTCAGGTTAGTCTTTGCTCCATCAATAACCAAGACATCTCTGAAGATTTCTGTTTCGTTACTGTCAGCTGTGTACTCAGCTACCTCAACATACCATTCACCATGAGGAACATATTCTGCGAAGGTTCCATTCTCATCAGTGACTAGAGGATAGAAGTCATCTCCTGCTTCGTTTCTTAGCCAAACTGTAGAGTTATCCATCGGGAATCCGCTTTCCATTAGCATTGTTCCAGTTACAAGATATTCTGGTACAATCACTACTTCAAGCGGGTCTCCGGAACCAGCAAGACCGATGTCAATGCTTGGAAGTCCTGTAGAATACAGGCGGTATTCACTTGCATTCTCATCGCGTGGGTCATCTTCGAACAAGTCGATGATGTAATTTCCAACTGATAACTCGACTGTTAACTCTCCAGTTGTTCCGTCATACATGTCTTCAGTAACTTGTACATCCATTCCAAATTCATTAACAGCAGTGATATTGAAAGTTGGAGTAATTGCGGTTCCATTTTCCCAAACTCCATCATCGTTAGAGTCAATGAACACTCTGAGTGTCAGTGATACGTTTGCTGGGTTTGCTACTAGAATTACCTGGTCAGTTTGGTTTGAAGCATTGATTGCGACAGGAGCTACATTCATGTCAGAGTTGGAAACTGTAATTGTCCAACTATCATCGCTCAGATGCATCAGGAATGTTCCTGCTTCATCTAGTTCATCTCTCCACTCTAATCCGTTAGAATCTGTTGCGATTACTTCAGCACCTGCTGCACCAGAGATACCATCGCCCCAAGCAACTCCTGAACCGTTAACCGGAGATTCTCTCAACCATACAGCACCTTGGACGATATTTGAATCGACCAAGAATAAGTTTGTATCAGTAACTTCAGATGCGTTACTAACCAGCATACCTGCTGTCAATGTGTTACTCGAGGTACCAGCGAAACTGGATGCAGTTACGTGGAACACAAGATTCTCAGGCATTCTGAAGGCGAACGAACCATTCTGGTCAGAGATAGACTCTAGAACGATCATTCCGGAACGAGCCTCAACCTTGACATTGCTAGCTGCTTCTCTCATTTCCACAGGAACATCTGAAGGTTCATTGAATTGAGGGTCAAGTAGCAAATCATTCAACCCTGGAATTGCCCATATTGTACCGTTAACCCAAACGCTGACAGCGTATGACAAGTTGAGTTCTAAGTCATCAGTTGTGACTTCGACCTCATGCCACAGAACATGGGTGTCGTTTGTCTCATCGGAAATGATCCACTGTCCCATGTCGACTTCTGCATGAACTACTCCATTCTCATCTGAGATTGCAGTTACAGTGAACTGATTCAAGTCCGTGCTCTCTGTGTTAGTGAAAGTAACGGTTCTGTTCGCAAGGTCAATGCCTGAACCTCCATCATCTAAGTTAATCACAATGTCTCTCTTTGTTGGTACAGAAATTGCTAGTGTTACATTCTCTGAGTCTAGTCCAACAGTGAAGTTCTCTTCAACCTCATACCATCCATCATTATCGATATCGACTCTCCACTGGTAGAATCCTGTAGCCATTGGTCCGTAACTGAAGCTACCATTTTCATCGGTTACAATTGATACTGGCATTACGTCTTCTGCCAAATCATAATCGATTAATTCAATCGTTGCATTTGGCAGTGGCGTTGGGTCTCCGTTAGTGAAGTAGTCTGCATACAGTGTATCAGCGAAAATCGAACCAGGCATCTTCATTTCCAAATCGGTGACTGGTGCAATCGTGATTTCTACAGGGTCTGGAAGTAAGACTTCTCTTCCGTTCTCCATTACTGCAATCATGTTGTAAGTTCCCGGCATCAATCCGGTCTTGTAGAATGAACCTGGAGCCACCATTGGTCCAGAGAAAGTTCCCTCACCGATGAATAGTCCAGTACCGTTTGCTGTTCCAATTCCTTCGTAGAATCCAGTACCTTCGAATGTTTCACCATCAAGGTACTTTACAACTGAAACTGGACCATCAGCAGTCATTCTTCCGTTGGCGGTTACTGTACCTGCGAAGAGGTATGTATCTACTTCACCGGTTGAACAAGCAATGTGTGTGGAAGTTACATTTTCGCCATCAACAGTTTCGTTGAATGTTGGAAGAACGAATACGGTTTCGTTTCCTTCTGTTTCTTCATCACACGCCGGAGCATCGTAATCAATCCAGTTGGCTACAATTGTACCAGCACCTGTGAATGATGCGTTTGCTGTGTATGAGCGACCGTCTAGTACAGTACGTGTGTAATTTCCAGTGAATCCGTGGACAATTCCTGTGTTACCTTGTGTGTCGAATGTACCTTCTGATGTGAAGGTAACCTCTCCTGTTCCCTGAATTATTCTGGATTCGCCAGCGTTTGTTGTGAACGAACCGCTAGTAGTTGTGACTGTGTAGTTAGAGGTCATATCCCAAATGTTTCTCAGAATGAAGTCCATTCCATCAAGTGCATCGCCTTCAAAGGATTCGTGACCAGTCCAAGTGACTGTTCCAGAAACTCCACTGGATTCAACTTCAATATCGAAGTCAGTGTCGATTGAATCTCCTTCTAATCTGTCAGCTTGGACACCAGTGATGTTCTGTGTAACCTCACCCATCCAGGACATGTTTGCAACCTTACCCAGTAGGGCTGTGATCAAGTTTGTCTCACGGTCATCGTTTGTTTCAACAGTTAAATCACCAAGTCCGGATGCGTATTCACCGGTCTTGATTACGTCCTTAGCATCTACATCATCGTAAATACCTGCATATGCAGACACACGAATCTTTCCTGCAGGAACTGTGTAAGACCACTCGCCGTTTTCATCAGCATCTGTGTAACCGATTGGGATCCAATATGTGTCATCATCCAAGTCTGTATCACCCTCGCCAGAGAATGCATCTCTCTCGATTAAGATTCTAACATTTGGAAGAGGTTGTCCATCATCAGACATTGTGACGGTTCCGCCGACTTCAACACCTGGATAATACTTCAAAATCTTGACCATTGTGTTAGCTTGACCCAGAGTGTCGAACTCGTTTTCTGCATTGTACCAGTTTGCGATAACAAAGTGGTTCATCATTGCACCAGGCAAGGGCACTGCATTTGTCATTATCGAGTTCGGAGTTCCTGATTGACCAAAGTGTTGACCAGGTTGCTCGGTTGTTGCAAATCCTAGTGAGGATGCGCCATAACCGACGTAAGTTCTAGCAAGCATTGTCTCAAAGAATGCTGGTGTGTGGTCGACTCTGATGTCCACAAGACTCAATGGGTCAAAGGTTGCACCAGATTGTTGATTCAATACGTCCTTGCGCATTTCCTCATCGAATTCTTCACGAGTCATTTCGTCATTGAATTGTCCTCGAGAAGTCATGTAGACTTCATCCATGAATGTGCCAAAGTCTTGTCCAGAAAGAATAGTTGGTGCTGCGAAAATACCTGTTGGGCTTCCACCGCTGTATTCGGAACTATACATACCTGCACGAGGATACAATCTGTGGTCGATTGCGAAGTATCTAATTTCGTGGTCTCTGGTAATCATTTCACCAGGTGCACCTTCGTAATCTTGTACGCTGTATACATCGTTGTTTGAGAGGTCTACGTACAGGGAGTGCAATTCCTCGCTTTCGAGTGAGGATGTTAGCATCTGAGTGATTAATGCAATTCCTGCATTCGCTCTGTGGATACCTGTGCTCACCGAGTCGTACTCTTCAATCAGGTCAGAGGTGTACCAATAATCTCCAAAGATGTAGTGGGTGTTATTGGTTTCAGTATCAGATGCAGCACGGATGTTGTTGTTGAATACTGGCTGAGCCTCATCCAAATGAACGAAAGCGTATTCTCCTACACATTCAGCACCTGAAGGACAAGCGATTGCTTCTCCATCCTCATAGACCTTGTAGTAGGTCTGTGGGTCTGCTCCAAATACACCGTCTTCAATCAAGCGACCTTGTGCCATAACGACATCTCCATTGACTTGAGTAACCTCGAACGAGCGCTCGATAACTCCATCAGCATCCATATTGGTTTGGATCTTGACGAATTCTGATTTCTGCTCATCTGTCAAGTGGTTTCCTAATGAGTTCAGGAAAGAGTTTGTGTGTACCCTTTCACCGGTTCTTGCCTCATTGTATGATAGGTCCGCCTCGGATAATCTCCAGATGAACATAGCTGCCAAATCATCTTGGTTTCTTGCTAGAAGCATGTTACCAGTTGCAGGAATACCGGACTGGAAGTTATCAGAAACTGACGGATGGTCACCGGTTTCCAATGCTTGGAAACCATAATCCCACCATGATACAAATGCTGGACGGTCCGAGTATGCCTGGTCTGTGTCTTGATTCTTCAGCCAATCATATGCCATGTTCCAACCTCTGTCATTGTAACCAGAACCAAATGAACCTAGATAGAATCGAGAATTCTCATCATACTCGGTATCATCTAGGATAGAGAAACCGAAATCATTCCACCTTAGAATATCTGGAGCAATGTTGTAGATTGTTTCATCCATCTCTGCTTCATGTCTTGAAGAGGATGGCATTGCAGCATCAATACCGTAACTAGCATGCTGGCTGATTAACATCAACAATACAAGTCCAATAGCGCTGAATTGTGGAGTTCTCCAAACTGCCTTACGGGCATTGGTGATTCTCTCGCCAGGGGTTCTGATACCCATTCTTCTCCATGAGCGGGCCATGTTACTTGCACCGCTTGCGCCCCATAGGGTGACAATACCCCAAGCGCCCATTACTGCCATAGCAGGAGCAGCGTTGAACAGGAATCTTCCTGCGGACCAAGCCATGTAAGCGGCAACTATAACCCACATTCCTAGAATCAGTTTGGTCTGACTCTTCTTGACAATACCGTCCCACAATGCTATGATACCCATGACAATTGCTAGAACGAATACAATCGGTCCGAAGGATGCGAACAACTGTCCACGGCTTGGAGCACTTGCTTCAGCAATTGTTCCGAAGATTTTGTTCTTGGTGAAGTATCCTGAACCAGTAGTTAGGATTTCCCAAGCATTGGACTGGTCGGTAATTTGCAAGATGTAGAGGACTAAACCAAACACAATTCCACCAGTGAATAGCGAACCTAGGACGAGTAGCCAAGGCTTGTCACGGAATCCGGTTGTAATCCATGCAATTGCAACAGTGAACAATGTGATGAATAGTAGCGGAGTCAATCCTGTTGAATTCAAAACTAGGTTCAACTGTGGGTGTGCGTAGAATGGTAGAACCATGATGAAAATAGTTCCCAACATCATGATGTTCAAGGCAGATAGGATTGTGCTGTCCTTTCTTCTAAACATGTTCATTGCAACTTGTACGAAGTATGCAAGGAAGATAATTGCAGGACCGTATACGAAACCTTTCCATCCAAGTGCGACGATACTGAAACAGACACCTGCTGCAATAGCATTAGCAGAAGCCTTTCTGCGCTGCTTGAATACTTCAGACAAAGCCTTGATGATTCCAGAAGGATATGCGTTTGTGTATCGAGATAGACGCTCATCTCCACCAGCCTTTACTGCACGCAGATAGAACATGAATGCAGCAGTTAGGAAGAGTAGCACATATGAATCGTGGTCAGCCATAGCCCATGTCGACTTTTGGACGTGGGTTGGCATGAATGCGATTAACCAAGCAGCGATTACACCAGCTCCCTTTCCAAAGTTGTCCTTCGCAATTGCAGCCATAGGGAACACGATTAGCGCACCGAATACTGCAGGTAGAGCAAGCATAGCATACCAAACAGATGCATCAGATGAAATTCCAAGATTTGTTAGAAGCATTGCAACCAGAGCCATTGACCAAGAGAACAATGGCGGACGAGGGTTGATTCCTCCAACCGGGTAGTTTCTGTCAGCATCCCAAATCAAGTGTGCATTTTCTGCGATGACATAGTCGACAACACGCTTCATGTACCAAGGGTCAGAACCTCCAGTAAGGTCCCAGGATTCCAATCCTGCTGAGTTCATTGAAGGTACAAAGTACCACTGAACTCTGATTGCTAGAGCAACAAGGAAAGCAGTGAATGTCATAATTCCTGCCCAGTGGTTAGACCAGAACACACGGGCCTGACTTGGCTCGTGCAATTCTCTGTTCATCCATCCACCGTAATCTTCGTGGGTCGCGAACCAGTAGATTAGAACTCCAATGAAGAAGGTAATTCCAAACCAAATCCAAACAGCCCAACTTCCTTCGAAGCTTTCGCTAGCCCAATGATTGGATTCATACAGCGATGAAACGATGTAAAGAATCCACATTGAACCGATGAATAGTGCACGTGTGAACCATCTTTCAGCGCACATCCATGCACATGACAATGCAACTATTCCAGTTAGTGCTGCAGGCCAGAATCCAATGTACCCATGATACCCTTCTTCAGACCAAATTGCTAGAATGTCCATGTCTCCAAGCGTGTTGAAGTAAGCCATGATTGCAATGTGAGTTGCTGCCCAAACAGCCAGTGCGACCTGTAGAGGGAGCGTTGCTTTGTTCCATGCACCATCGATTGGCTTGATGTAACCAAACCAGCCCTTGTCTGTTGCAGGAGTTAATACTCCACGGAATAATACTGCGGCTAATAGACCGAGAACCACGAAGATTCCAAGGGTGTTGAAGAAGACAAATCCAGTTGCCTCCTGCCATGCAGATGTTCTGATGTACTCTTGTCCCTCAAGTGTGTAAAGTTTGGTTTGTGTATCAGCAAAGTGTGCTGCTGCAACGATAGCGGTCCACAGTCCTGTGAATCCGAAAATCATCACTGTGTTCCATTCATGACGTCCATTGGAGTCCAATAGATATCCTCCAAACATAACGATGAAGAAGATCAAACCAAGGAAGTTTGAATCCATGTACATCGAAACTCCTTCAGCAAGAACGAGTGATACAACAAGGGTAGCGAGGGAAATAGCTGCGCCTTGATGGATGATTTCGAAATCTTTCATGACACGTGGTGCCATACCAAGTGCGGCTGCAATTGCAATTACAGCGTATGGTTCCAAATCGTTCATCTCAAGACCTAGACCGAAGTCTAGACCGAAGTCAGCAAGGAGTGCAACCAAAATTGCAAGAGGTGCAATTAGCCACCCCATTGCGCTTTGCGCTCCAAAATTACCGTCGTTTTGTGTCGACATTGTGTTTCCCTCTAGTTTTCTAGGTGCAGCCTAAAGGCTGTAGCATTGCGGCCACTTGAGACCCCTTTTTATGCGTTGCCTATTGGCATTCCAGAACCATTAATTTGGCTGGTCCAAAAAACGCCATACTGCAAGCCTATTTTACAAATACTTATCATAGTGCCCTGTGGCCTATATCTCGCCTGTAATGGGAGCCGGACAATTCAATCTGTTCAATCAAGGCGTAAGCCTTGTCAGCAGCATCTTGGAGACTATCTCCCAAACCTGTGCAAGAAAGTACTCTTCCACCATTGGACAAAAGTTGACCATTTTCGACCTTAGTTCCGGCATGATTGACCCATGAATCCGGGGATGAATCAGGTACATTGGAAATTGACCTACCCTTCTCGACTGAACCCGGATAATTCTCTGCGGCAAGAACGACTGTCATTGCATGCTTATCGTGGAATTGAGCGTCATATGATGCAAGTTCATCTCTCGATGCTGCACCCAACATTTCCCCCAAATCTGATGCGATTAGAGGGATTGTGATCTGACACTCAGGGTCGCCAAATCTTACATTGAATTCTACAACGTATGGATCGCCATGCTCATCAATCATCAATCCAACATAAAGAACCCCTCTGTATGGCACTCTGCGAGTTGAGAGGTCGTTATGCATCGGTTCAACGATTCTTTCAATCGTCTTTGATTTGACCTCATCGTTGTAGACTGGAGCTGGAGCATAAGCGCCCATTCCTCCGGTGTTTCTACCCTTGTCCCCTTCGAATTCTCTCTTGTGGTCTTGACTTGCTGGAAGGCAGACATAGCCGCTTCCGTCCATGACTACTAGCATACTTGCTTCCTCTCCAGGTAGGAACGCTTCGAGTAAAACTTGACCGTCGCTCTGGATTGAATCTTGAATGAATTGCTTAGCCTCTGTGCGGTCTTCAGTGACTACAACACCTTTTCCTCCGGCCAAAACATCTCTCTTTACGACCCAAGGATTTCCTGAAAAATCATCTAGTGCGGCATCGATATCACTATCTTTCCCTAAAACATGGAAATCCGCAGTTGGGACTCCATTCTGCTTCATGACCTGCTTTGCGTGTAATTTGCTACCTTCTAGTCTGGCTAGAGCAGCAACTGGGCCAAAGCATGGAATATCCATCTTTGCAAGTTGGTCTGCTAATCCCTCACACAATGGAGCTTCAGGTCCAGCCACAACAAAATCAACTTGCAATTGGAAAGCAAGGTGAATCAAGTCAGATACATCGCTGAAGGCATGATTTGTTGCTATTTCAGCAGTTCCTGCATTTCCCGGAGCGCAGTGAATTTCATCAACAGAAGGACTTCTTGCTAGGCCCAAACATAGTGCATGTTCACGGCCACCGCCACCGACAACCAAAACCGACATTCCTGCCATGTTCGCTCCATCGATGATAGGCTCATAAGCCCATCGTGAAGTGAAAAAACGCCATTGAGTTCAAAGGCCTAATGTTACACCACTAAGTTATGGCAGATTTCAATGTCTTTGAGATGATGTTGTTCACACTTTGGATTTATCTTCCAGGATTCTTAGTCAATACCTTCGCAATGATGTGGGGAAAGTGGCTACCAAAGACTGGTTATGGCCCATGGCCAATCGACGGAGGAAGGATGCACAAAGATGGAAACCGACTACTTGGTGACGGAAAGACATGGAATGGTTTGATCGGTGGTTCATTGACCAGCGGATTATTGTGTTACTTGATGACGATGGTTCCAGAAAATTGGATATTTATCTCCCCAACTGAAGCAGCTACTGGATGGGCTGCAAGCGCATTTGTACTCGGCACTTTCTTGGGATTCACAAGTTTAGTTGGCGACTCGACCGGGTCTTATTTCAAGCGACGTAAAGGCATGAAGAGAGAAGGGGATGTTTCCAGCAAAGCACCTCTTCTCGACACTCTTCCATTCGCGATATCTGTATTCGTATTCGGGCAATTATTCTTGACAGGTTCAGCCCACGGGGATAGAGAATTGATTGTGCCAATGGTACTGCTTGTGGTAATCACGCCAATTCTACATCGTTCATTCAACCTCATCGGTTACAAGATTGGATGGAAAGATGTGCCGTATTGATGATAATGTCGGGGTATGATTCATTTGCTTGTTTAGTAGAGCATGTAACATGCGAAGAGCACTGCTACTGTCTCTAATCATCTTACTAAGCCAGCCATTTGTCTCTGCAACTGATATTACTGCAGATTCTGAAGAAGATTCCAGTGGAACTCTTTCTGGAACATATACCGTTTCAAATGGAGCAACATGGACTGTTTCTGGAGATTATGAAATCGCAGAAAATACTGCTATAATCATCGAAGAAGGAGCAACCATGGTAGTGTCAGGATCAATGGATGCAGTGGCACCTCCAAAGCTCAATCTCGCAGGAACTGCCAATGTTCATGTCCCAGTTGGGTTCATTGGAGAGACTGGTGTTCTGCGAATTGATTTCGCTGATGAAGTACTCTACGGTATTGATATCGAGATTAACAATGAATCAACTACAGATTGGACCGGAACCCAATTCGATTGGAATGGCGATTTAGATGTCGAAAATGTAACTGTAAACATTACAACACATCCGTTCCAAATTTCTTCAATCAGCACAATTACACTATCTGCGCAGGGTGTAACCCCTGTAATGTTGGAAGCTGATGAGTTATCAGGCGATGGCACTTCTCTGGTAATTCCTGACAGAAACAATGCTTGGAGCATAGATGTGCAAGGGACATTAATTGTTACTGGTTCAATATTCGGCGCGGGAATTTCTTGCCATGGTACATGCACGCTAAATGGTGCACAAATGACTAGCACAGGCCCGATTGAAGTTATGGGATCAATCAGTGTCACGGATTCTTCATTGTCTGGAGGAATCAGTGATGAAGACATCATTATCTGGGACGATGCAAGCGTAACTTGGACCAATTCAACGGGGACAGGAGGAGTTACCGACAACTGGGTCAACATCCTTACGACTCGCACTGTAGGCGTCCAAAACGGATATGTTGTGTTCTATGGATACAACATGGGATATGATTCAATTAGCACATCACCATTGGGCGACAACAACACATTCGATTCCGAAAATATGGGCGACAACATGATTGAAATCGCCCTTGATGAAAGAGATAGAATGATCCGCTGGCAAGATGGCTCTGGAGTCGTGCACGAAGAAAGTGCTAGCGGTTTGGTAGTACTGTCAACTCCATGGGGAGATTATGAACATCAAATCGCAGAATTGCCTAAGGTCAATCACTTTGATGTAACACTTGATTTGCCATCCTTATCATTTGATTCACTTGTAGAGAGTGATGACGAAAACAATGTCGATTCAAG
>CEOY01081721.1_pt1 | contig 10876 bp, 8 predicted proteins | sample 530591 | NCBI WGS metagenome assembly CEOY01 (sample SAMEA2620651, study PRJEB7988) | marine metagenome | biome: marine biome (ENVO:00000447); feature: surface water layer (ENVO:00002042); material: "saline water (ENVO:00002010), including plankton (ENVO:xxxxxxxx)" | depth 5 m
CTTTACCATCATCGACTAGAGAGGTTATGAATGTGGTTAAATTGTTTGAATAAAGCATACTTGCAGTATTTGCCAGTGTACCTGGTAGATTTGAAGTTCCAACGATGATAACACCGTTATCTGTAGTTATGACTTCACCCTTTACTGTGCTTTCACAATTACCACCTACATCAGCATTCATGTCAACTACAACAGCGCCAGATTTGAATTGGTTCACAGCGGATTCCGGTACTGTAATGGGTGCAGGTCTTCCAAAAATTCGTGCAGTTGTGATAATAATATCAGCATCCTGAGCAACACCGCATACAGTATCGTTGACTTTTTGAATAAATTCGGGAGTTAGAGGTTTAGCATAACCCGATTCGTCTTCAAAGTCATCCATTCCATCGACTTCGATAAACCGTCCACCAACAGACTCAATTTGTTCTGCAGCTGATTTTCTTACGTCAGATGCATACACAACAGCTCCTAATCTCTTGGCCGTTGCAATTGCCTGCAACCCTGCTACGCCACTTCCCATTACCACAACTTTGGCAGGCCTAACTGTTCCAGCAGATGTCGTCATCATGGGGATCCCTTTAGGTACATTTGCTGCTCCTAACAATACTGCTTTGTAGCCTGCTAAGTTATCTTGACTGGAATTGACGTCCATGGATTGAGCTCTAGATAATCTTCTAGGAATCATGTCCATCGACATTAATGTAATTTTATTTTCCATACATAAATTAACATTGTCGGGATTCCTAAATGGATCAGCTACACAAGTCAGGTTAGTTCCTTCACTGATTCCATCGATACCAGGGAAATTTATGCAAATAATATTTTCACATGCCAGTGTTTCTTTTCTTGAAACTAATTTAGCCCCCGCAGCTTCATATTGAGAATCGAGATAATTGGCTTTAATTCCTGCCCCTTTCTCGATTAAGACCTCAAAACCGGCTTTCATCAGTTTTTTCATACTGCCTGGAACAATTGCCACTCTCGACTCATTATCTGGTTCTTTCGGAACTCCAATTTTCATCTATTAACACCTTCATGAGCCATGCAAAATCGTGGCTTGTTTACTCCCAGCAAAAGGAGGTTTTTAGATAAGACGCTTAATTATCTAATTTTTCCTTCAGGGAATTATTAATTTTCTACCATCTTACTTATTGATAACCGATTACTAGCAGGTTATGTCGAGGAATTATCATGAGTGGTTCGAGAAGAAAAATTGCAGTTATCGGTGCAGGAAATGTTGGGGCAACATGTGCCTTTGTTCTTGCACAAAAAAAATTAGGCGACATAGTGTTACTTGATATTTATGAAGGATTTGCTAAGGGTAAGGCATTAGACATGTCGCAGAATGGGCAGGTGTTGAATTATGATGGGAATTTAACTGGAACATCTGATTATTCGGATATTGCTGGTTCAGATGTTGTAGTGGTAACTTCGGGATTTCCCAGACAACCTGGTATGACTAGAGAGGATTTAATCGCCAAGAATGCAGATATTGTAAAGCAGGTCGGTGAGGGAATTAAGCAACATGCTCCAGACTCGATAATAATAATGGTAACAAATCCACTCGATTTGATGACTTACCACATGCAAAAAGTAACGGGTTTCCCACCTAACAGAGTCTGTGGGCAAGCCGGAGTTTTAGACAGTGCTAGAATGACCCATTTTGTTGCTGATGCCGTTGGGTGTTCAGAAGAAGACGTTCATGCAATGGTACTTGGTGGGCATGGTGATACAATGGTTCCACTACCAAGATTCACCACAGTTGGTGGAATCTCTATTACCCATCTATTAGATTCAGATACAATTGAGTCAATTTGCAATAGAACTGCTTCTGGTGGCGGGGAAATAGTAAAATTACTAGAGCGTGGATCTGCATTTTACGCCCCAGGTTCTGCCGCTGCAGTAATGGCTGAGGCAGTATTGAATGACCGCAAGAGAATGATACCAGCCTCAGCACAATTAACAGGACAGTATGGGCTTGATGATGTGTACATTGGTGTGCCTGTAATTTTGGGTGCCGGTGGTATTGAGAGGATTATTGAGTTGGATTTGACTGAAGGAGAACTTGCAAAATTACAAGAATCTGGCAATTTTTATAAGTCACAATTATCAGAACTTTTGGGTTACTAACTAAGATATTGTTAGAGAATTTAGTTTTCCTCGAGTCGTGATATTTTTATCATCATTGGATGAATTTTTTACTTTCATCAAGTTTTTTATCCCCTTGTTCCTAGTTCTCATCCTAGTTAGTATTTCTTGGCCTGCAAAACAACCTTTTGATTCATGGACGAATCTGTTCAATCCAGATGCATAAGGTGTCAAACCACTTCGTATTTCATAATCATACCAAGGTATGACCATCTCTACTCTCCATTGATTAAACTCGTCAAGTGTCGAGTCTTCAGTTAGATCTTTGTTTTTTGGCGAAATGATCAGTGTCAAGTCATCATTTAATTTGGCATAAGTAATATTATCTCGGGATGTAAATTTACCATTTTCAATTTCAGAATTTTCGTCAAACATAATCAAATTATTGTTCAGATGGCTAACGTCAGAAATACTTACGTCGCTTTGCAGAATTTTTGGTGTTACATAGTTCAACATCGACTGGTAATTGGGCAAGTATCCTACCACGGCTATGAATTCACCAAAATTTATCAAGGTTACAAAATCAATAATCTTCGCATGATTATTGATTATTGCAGTTTGAATTACGCCTCCTTTTTCTAAATCAGAAACTTTGTTACAACTTAGGCCGTCTATTAGGGATAGGCAATCTTTACCTCTCCAAATAGAGGTGTATGAATCAAGAAATGCCACTTTGGGCATAAAATCACTCAAGAAAAGGATTCGCCACATCCACAGGATGATTTAGCGTTGGGGTTGACAATCTTGAATCCACCGCCCATCAGTCGGTCTTCATAGTCGATTTCAATACCATTAAGAAGATGACTAGACGAATTAGGAACTAGAATTCTGAAACCCTCAACGTTCAATTCTTGGCAATCAATATCCGTAGATTCAACAATTTGCAAATCATACATGTACCCGGAACAACCTCCGGATAGAACTCCTACAAGTAGAGCCATAGACCTGTCGTCACCGAAAGCGTCACCAAGCATTTTCACAGCATTTGTTGATATTGACAAATCAACATTTACTACTTCAGGCTTATGCAATTCTAGAGGTCCAGCTGTCTCACAAGTGCCGCAATCCATGACAATGCTAAATGGTTCTCACCTATGAACCTGTGCTATTTTTGGACGACTTATTCGACAAATGTGATTTGATAGAAGCACGAACAGCTATTCTCATTAGTACATTCACGTTTACTAGTTGATACTTTCAAACCATGTCTTTCCTGAAGAATTCCGCTTAAGACGCTCTCGTCAAGGTTACAGAAAAATCGTGATGATTCAGGGTTACCTCCGCACGCAGATCCATCTTTAACAATTATTTTAGTTGGCGGGAGTCGATCGATTTCTATTTCTCCCATACCCATGTCGTGCCACTCCCCAATTATTGTCTCCCAAAATATAGAATCATCTTTTATGTGCTGCAATTTGACAGCCAATTCTTGTCCGATCCTAGAACCAACGTGCTCAAATAGTATGCTTGAATCAATTCCCAATGCAGATAATGCTTGATTTTGTAAATTATTTTGTAAATTTAACTCAGATCCAGATTTAGACAGCACAGCATTAGTTTTCGACTTCAATGCCATTCCGTCTAGCAATGAGTTTCTAAAATGCTGATAAAATGAACCTTCCCCTAGCGATAATTTCAGTGGTTCTGTCATAACTCCATCTAGAATTTTACTACGTATGGAAAGATATGATTTTGCTGCGCCCCACTGTATTTTCAGTAATTCACTTTGTGCGGAAAGAAGCATTCCTGATTCAATTAGAATGGCCGTGTCTTCTTTCCCTCTGCCAGTTGGTGATTCTTCAGTATTCACAAATTGAATTCCAACTTCGTCATCTACGAATACTCCGTTTAGATTAAAGTCTTCGTGATGCCTAACTTCGATTTTATCATCCAATCCATCGAAGAAACGAATTGTTCTCTTATCAACTGAAGCAACTATTTTTATTTCAACACCTCTTGAAATAGCGTCTTCTACCGAACTTTTTGCACCTGAGCGCAACAAGTGTAGAATGCCCCATTTTCCGAGTAGCAACCAAACATGGCTTTCAGCTTCTGAAACAACCGATTCTATGGTAGCCATAATTGTATGCCTATCTTTCAGCACAGAAAATGAATCTTCATCATTTGATTGGTCGACAGACATTATTGGAATATCCATATTGTTACTTAGGTTTTCGAGGTTCTGTTGAATTCTTCTCAGATCCATTTCTTTAATCCGTATTATTTGCTCAAATACTTCTTCGATTTTCATTCCAAAAAATCTGATTGGTTTATCCAGTGTTGCTTTGACAAGTCCTTGCTCTTGCAATTTCCGAAGGGAATTATATGCATCCATTCTAGAAATTCCAACTCTTTTGCCAATTTCACTAGCCTTAGAAGGAGGTTGCGTTGCCAAGTCAATTACTAACTTGGCTTGTTTTTCATCCAAACCAGCCTCAATAAATTTTTCAATAACTTGGAAATTAGAATCTTCCATTCAATCACTTACTCTTTTGCTTTTTAATTTGTTCTTTTAACAATATGTTACACCTGCGAATTTGGTCTTTAGTTCGTTTTATTTCTTCTTTGGTTAAACCTCGAGGAATCGCCTGTTCAAAACATTTAATCGAATCTTGGAATCTCTCCATTTCAGCATACGCTGTCCCCATGTTATACAGTGTTTTTCCTCTAACATCCTCGGGTCGTATTAACATTGCTTGATGGTAGGATTCAACACAAGCAGGATAATTTTCAAGATAGTAAAATGCATTTCCCCGACCATTCAGTATTCTTATCACCATTTCGTCATCGTTAGCAAATGACGGAAGTGCTCTGTCAAAGCATGACAATGCTTCACTATATTTGCCAGCTTCGATTAGAGCCACTCCTTGGTTATACCAAGATATATCTTGGTTGGAAACTGCATTTGATACTGGATTTTTAAAATCCTCTGAGACAAGTGAATTTTGTTGAACATCAAGGGCAGCCTTGGCTAGATCGACTTGCGGATTGGATTGTGGAATAGCTTGAACTTCTTCACTTGGCTTAGAAGCAATTGGATTTAGTAAAATCTGATTTGCAGTATTTTGCTCTTCAGTTGTTGGAGATGCAATTTCGGATTGAATATTAGCCGGAATATTGTCATTGGGCCTAGAGTCGGTAAATGGTGCAGGAATAGAGTTTTCATTGTTACTTTGTGAAGATTTGTCCAATGCTTCAGCCTTTAATCTACATCTTTCAGAAGTTTCTGTGTCACCGGCAGCATACAATGCTTTGGATAATCCTCGCCATAGAATAGGATTTTCTTTTTGGTCTTGAATCAATGATTTCCAAATTGTTACAGATTCAACATGATTATTCATTGCAGTATATCCTCTCGCATGCAATTCTGTTTTCCCCTCTCCAAGTAGTTCAATTGCATTTGCCGCTAATTCGGGACCTGCTGGAAGTGTTGGTGGTAAGCCATTGCTTAATTCTAGAACTTCGGATTCACCTTCAGCGAGTTCAATAAGTGTTATTGCCAACTCCATTTTAATAGGGTTATCTGGCTCTAAGTTAGTAACTACAGTTGCTGATGCTAAGTAACCCTCGATATCATTGATTTGTCTTGATGTATCGCTCCACTTAATGGCTGCCTTTAGGTAATTGGGGTCCTCTCTCAAGGCATTTGCATAGCACGTCCCTGCTTCTTCTAAGTTCCCCAAGCGTTGCTTAACAGAACCCAAATTAAACCAACCTTTTGAATTTGAAGGATCTAGCTTTTGGGCATGTTCTAAAGCAGAAGAAGCATGGTCATTAAGATCTAATCGTGCCATCGCCCCACCAGCAATTCTCCAGGATGCAGCATGATTTGATGCTTCATTTTTCAAATAGGGTTTCAATAATTTTAATGCCGATGCAGGGTCATTATTTCTAATCATCTCGGTGGCTTCTTCAACAAGGGAATCCATGTCGATCTGTTCAGGTTCAGTAATATTCACATCTGGGATCTCATCAGGAATTGATTCCGTAACAGGCTGAACAAGTTCTATTCTTTGTTGGATATTTTCTTTAGCAGCAACAACATTTGCAGCAGAACGAAGTTCTCCGAGGTCTAACTCTTTATTGTCATCAGCATCATGATAAACAGCCTCTTCAAGTACTGCATCCTGATCTTCAATTCCAGCATCAGTCATCGCTGTTACCAGGTCGTCTTGTTTGAAGGAATCCTCAGTGACAACGGGTTTCATTTGTTCAATAGATTTTGTTTCTGAACTACCTTCACATCTCTGTTTCACTTCGAGAATTGCTGGATGTCCGGGATAGAATTCTAGTGCTTTCATTGACATTTCAAATGCGCCTGAAATATCTCCAATTCTTTCTAGTAATATGCATAGGTTTGCAGTGGCTGGAGCATGTTTAGGATTGACATCTAAGCATATTTGGAATGCTTGCCTTGCACCCCTAGCGTCTTGTTGAGCTTCTAGGAGCACTCCTCTGTTGAACCACGCCATGTCGCATGATGGATCTAGTGAAATTGCTTTATTGAATGCTGCTAATGCACCTTTATGATCGTCATTACGGGAACATTCTTCTCCTATTATCAACTGAAGTTGAACTTGATTTTGAATATCGTCATCCCCATCTATGTCTTCAATTAGTTCGGAATCTACACTCTCAGTCATGGGAATCAATTTTTGGTATAACCTATCCCGCTTAAGCCTTGCTTATGGTTGCATTATCAAATACTTACATTGAATAACCGCGCCAACTTGGGAAGTATAGTGAGAAAAATGAAGATACTAGGGTTAAGTGGTGAATTTCGTGAATCATCAAAGTGTGGAATGCTTGTAAATCTCGCACTTGATATTGCTAGAGATTTAGGTGCTGAAACTATATTCTGGGATCTAGATGTGGACCCCTTGCCTCTAGTTGGTGAAGACGGCTGTTGGGAAAATAAAAACGTAAAGAAATTCCAAGAGTTGGCTTCCCAGTGTGACGCTTTTTTAGTTTCTTCACCCGAGTATCACGGTACAATGTCAGGTGCAATGAAGAATACATTTGACTGGCTTTATTCTAAGCATGTATCGGGAAAAGTTTTCGGATTAATGTCCACATTAGGTGGTGCTCAAAATTCAAACACCCTAAACCACATGAGAATAATGCTAAGATGGTTACATGCATGGCCTGTACCTGAGCAATTAGCCATAGGTAAAGTTAAGGATGCTTTTGACGAAGATGGGAATTTAGTAGATCCTGATATTGTTGAGAGATTAGAAAAATTGGTCAATTCAGTAATTGAAACTAGTAAAAAATTGTCATAATGGTGGATATTTAATGCCTAGACCGAGTTTCTCTGATGAATTTGGTGGAAATTATTTATTGATTGAACCTGATGAATTTCTTATGGGTGACTCTGTTGGTGATGGCTTAATTAGAGAACTCCCTGTTCACAAAGTAGCAATTACCAGACCTTTCTTTATTGGTGAAAGATTGGTTACACAAGCACACTGGTCAGCCATTATGGATTCTAACCCTTCTAAATTTTCTGAAGGATGGAGTTCAGGACTCCAGCCAGTAGAAAGAGTTTCTTGGGATGACTGTAAGATTTTCATTTCAAAACTGAATGAACTTACTAGAGATGTAGTTAATCTTGGATTGAAGGGGATTTGGAGGCTACCAACAGAATCTGAGTGGGAGTATGTTGCGCGTTCAGGGACTAATTCTAAGTGGTGCTTTGGTAATCTGGATTCAAATTTAAATGACTATGGTTGGCATGCGGGCAACTCAGGAGCTACTCCAAATGTTGTAGGTCAAAAAAAACCTAATGAATGGGGTATTATGGACATTTACGGAAATGTTTCGGAATGGTGTGAAGATGATTTCACCGCTAATTATAATGATAAAGATTCATCACAGGACGCACGAATAATTGTTGGTTCGGATGTAAAAGTTCATCGTGGAGGTAGTTGGTTTACAGAGAGTGATTCAACTAGAAGTTCAGCAAGAAATAAAGCATCTCGCGAAAATAGAAGTGACGGTATAGGCTTACGCCTTGTTTGGGAACCTTTCGGCATCTAATTATTCCTCTCCGGTATCGATTCCTAATTCAGAATCTAATTCTCCCAGTGTTTGGTTAATTGGAGTTTTTCCACTTCGAATATCCCATTTTCCGGTAAATTGTTGATCTAATATTGTTAGCAAATTTTGGCTTTTTAGGTTCTCAACCCCTCTTCGGGTTCGCTCTACAACTGGTGAAATATCTTCATGGAATACCGAATCAAGAATTATGCAAATTTCCTTAAAAGTATTTTTCCCGTTGCATAATTCCCACAACAGGCTATTCATAGAATCAAGGGGTCTTCTAACTTCTTTAGGAGCTCTTAATAATTTAGCAAGAAACTTTTCTAATCTATTGAACCTTTTTTGGATCCTCAAAACAACCCGCCTACCTGTTATTCCATTTATGTTAGGATGTGAACCAGCTTCACCAATATATCCCCACCATACTGGCAATCTACATGGGTACTTATCTCTCATAGGGTGTTGTTCAATTCCAACTATTTCCATACTAATGCCTCAGAATTCAATAAATGTCCACAACACCATACTTATCATAGAAACAACACCCAACAATGCTATGAATCTGGTAAGTTGTACTCTTTGAGTAAAATTCCTTAGGTACCAAGTCATCACGCCACAGAAAGAAATTACAAACCATAGTCCGTACCAAAGTGCTGGATATTCCATTTCATCCACCATTGTTTAGATTATCTAGATACTTCTGACCGTAATATTTCCATTGCTCATGCGTCCAACCATCTGGCAATCCACTAGGTGGCAAAGGAGGACCAATAGCAACGCTCGAAATTTGGTTTTGGTTAATGATTGGTTGTGGAATTTGTGGATGTACTACTGACTGCTCAACAGTAGCAGAATCTTGCTGATTAGTAAAAGACTGAATTGGAGGGCCAGAAACTGGAGGGCCGGACATTTTTACCGGTTTTCCTAAATCATCAAAATCTTCAGAATTTAAACCAGCATCATTACGTCTTTTTCTAATTAAAATTAAACTTATGACGGCCATTCCAAGTATCACAGCAATACTACCTGCAATCATATTTGTCGAAATATTAAACGATTCAGTAGTTGATTTTTCGAACTCATAACTTCTCGAAACATTTTCAATAATTGTTAAATCACTATTTTTTATCGTAAATGTAACTTCCCCTAGATTATTTCCCTCAAGCGCAAAAACCTCACACATTATCGATGTAAACTGCTCATTTGGATATCCTGCATTCATATCAACCTGATAACCTGTGGAATTTAGGATAATGCCTCCGCACAGTGCCTGCCAATTATCTGGCAACACTGCAGTTATTGAATATGTTTCAGATAACGTAGATTTGGATGTAAGGTTAAGCAACATAATTCCTGAATTACCATCACCAATGACTTCATTAGAATTAGAGTGTGCTGTATATTCCAATGATCTTCTGTAGTCAACCTTTACCATGGTTTCTGATAGTTCAAACTCCGGCCCATTTTCTCCCATTGTTTGAATTTCGAAACTAACTATTATTTGAGTGCCAATTTCGGCAAATTCGGGTATTGTGAACCTTATTTTAAGTTCCTGTACCTCACCTATGTCCAGTGAAATTCTCTGATATTTGTCCATTGAATAAATTATTCCATTATCTGAAATGGTAAAATATGGATTGAAATCAAGGTTATTTCCGATAGTTGTTAATTTCGCCCTAACCATGACATCACTGGCGAAAACATTGCCTTGGTTCTCCAAATTTGCTACAACAAAAGTAGTATTTCCTGCCCCAGAAAAGATGGTAGAATCATTATTAGTTATGACTAAATTATTTTTAGTCGCTATTGTCGAAATAATTTCAACATTGTTATCTGATATGTTGAAGTCTTCGAATCCACTATATGAGCTGACAGATATAGTGTATTGAAATAATGAATTTGCTAATGTTTTGGAAGGTGGCGATATGAAAATAGATATCTGTTTAATGTCATCAAGGTCATAGATTGCGCTGAGTGAGATCGGATTTGAAATTGTTTGGTTTTGTGATTCCATATACCATGTCCAGTCTTCAGGAATACCGATTATACTTATTTCTGCCATCGATGGTCCATTTCCATTATTTTCAATCTCTACATCTATTCTGTTATCTTCTCCTGGAGTCAGTGTTGTCAGATCTTCAATAATACGTATCGATAAGTCGTCTTGCCGTGAAATTTCTATCCCATCGAACTCTAAACCGGTAAATTCTGTTCCACTTCTTGCTGAGGTCACAACAGGAGTCAATTTAGGACATATATCGTCAAGTTGAGCTTGTAAAGGTGCAGTAATTGTAATGCTGAAGGCGGATGTTTTTCCAGAATTAATTACTAACATATTTTGTTTGGGTTCCTCAATTATCCATTGCCCTAAATCTCGAACCTCGACGGATGGAGTAAAAATGTCTTGACTTGTTGCATTGTTCCAAACAGTGTAGTATATAGTCCTAGATTCACCAGGGTTAATACTCCAATTCTGGTTTATACTTTGTTCATTCATTATGATTTCCGCAATACTAACCATGGAAACAGTCAAGTCAATTTCTTCAACATCTACTCTTGAAGAATCATTTTGCGATCTGGCAATCAATTCAAATTTGCCAACACTGTCGGGAACAGAGTCGCTAGGAACGGTGAATGTCATGAGAATATCCTGAGTTATCCCCGGAGTTGACAAAATGCTCGTTGG
>CEOY01053683.1_pt1 | contig 10870 bp, 7 predicted proteins | sample 530591 | NCBI WGS metagenome assembly CEOY01 (sample SAMEA2620651, study PRJEB7988) | marine metagenome | biome: marine biome (ENVO:00000447); feature: surface water layer (ENVO:00002042); material: "saline water (ENVO:00002010), including plankton (ENVO:xxxxxxxx)" | depth 5 m
TCGGCGACTGCATTCAACTTAGCATCCTACCTGTCCCTGTGCGTGCAACATTAACGGGACTGTTTGGACTTGCTCCAGCGGGGTTGCTCGTCTCATCGACAATATGGCAATCTCGTCCTTTCGGATTCATCGTACACACCACTCATCGTTCGTTTCTGCACCATTGACCGACCCATTTCTGTGTCTCGACTTGTGTCGACCGCCTGCACTATGGAGAGGGGACTTTCCTCAGACTCGAAGTCTGTCAGCAGTCCTCCTGCATCCTCCACGCTATCGTGAAACCTTTCACATTTCAAACCATTGTAGGCATTAGGCGAACTCGCTATCCTCAAAATCGTGGTCTCTCGGCTTCTTTCCAGAGATCACCAAGAATCCTAACAGTCCAATCATTACAAAGGTGATTACTGCAAATCCTGTAAGCATAGCTCCGCTAGCACCCTCTAGACTTTCAATAACGAATGTAGAATCTCCACTCTCAACCTGCACAGGGTTAGTTCTTGCGAATTTTCCATCTGGAGTTGATACCTCAATCCAAGATGCACCTTCATTTTCTGGAACCCATTTTGCTTCAAAAGAGGCTGATGAGTTTGCAGGAACCTCGATGTTTACAATTTCGATTAAACGGCGTTTATCTCCGTCTTCAATAACTTCAACTCGAACACTTGTCAAGCCGTCGACTTGACCGTCGTTGTAAACTGTTACATTGACCAAAATCGCATCACCTGTTTTTGGATATTCGCTTTCTACAAGAATTCCTTCTGAATCCAATCTTAGGTCTGCATCTCGATTTGCTAACTGTAGAATTGCCAAAGGTGAGCTTCTGCTGTTAAACTGTGAAACGATTTGCTGGCCGGCTAAATCTTCACCCTCTACCCAAATCCAAAGGTCCCATGAGTTCTGTCGACTGACTTCAGGAACGATTGAATCTACATCCAAAGTTGCTGAAAGTGGAATTGAGGACCCTGCGCCTGTACCTGCAATTAGTTCCATGCTGACATTTCCACCCAGGAGTGCTAATTCTGGAATCGCCATTCCATGTGGTACAATAAGCCAATTCATTTGTAGTGAATCTAGATTGAGTCCTTCGGTTTCATTGACCATGACTTCAAATCTCAGGTTTTTCCAATCCCTTTCTTGTACTAAGTCTAGAGGGTCTGGCGACAATAATTGTAGTACACGAGGCTGATTACTGTCAACAACCATCCAAGCAACGATTTGTTCCGTATCGGTTCTGTCGATTGCACCAGATGGTAAATTGATTAAATCCAATTTAATCGGATGTATTCCAGTTGAATTAGGAGCTACTAATGTTAGGTTAACAGCACCATTCTCGGATAACCCAAATTGTTCAGAGCCGCCGATTGATGCGGATACGTCCACAATTGTGTCAACCAATTGCCCACCTCTAGTCCAAATTATATCAGCATTCAGAATACTAGTTTGGCCAGGTGCCACGAATGCAGAGGATTGAGTGAATCCTGCACTGTTTAGGTCGATTTCCATCTCACTTGAATATCTCCAGTTCGAATCTAGTTCACTACGATGTGATTGCCCAGAATCATCGCTTGCAGTTATTCTAATACTTCTTTCTGTAGATGTATCGGGGTTGAAATCCCAGTTGAATGACATCACGACCTCAAGGGTGAATACTGGGTCGAAATGATGTGAATCGCCAACTATGAAGCAATCTTCTACAATAATCGATGAAGTGGATGAAGAACATCCTGATTGGGCATTCCAATCAATAACAAGATTTTCACTGGAATCGGACGCAAGGTCAATTGATACTGATTCTATATCACCGTAGCCATTTGCGTCCTGAATTGGAATTTGCATACTGTAATTCTGACCAGGATGTAACCAGTTGTCGCCATGAGTCCAACCAAGACCATCCTCCAATATAACTGGAGCACCATCTGGTCCAAAACTGATTATGAACATTGGATTCTCCTCAGTACCGGAATCAGGCAATGGATGTCCTGCTGGGTCGAAAACTTCCAGCCAGCCAGACATAGAATCTCCTAATTCAGCATCGCTAGTATCGACTACAGCGGAATATATCCCTTGGAAACCATTCAGGTTTGCAGGTTGGTCTAACTGAATGGTTTGCTCTCCTTGCCAAGAGGTTTCTACATGCAGTAATGAGTGGCGAGGAAGAACCGGTCTGTCGCCAATTTCGAAAGTTAGCTCTAGAGGCATGTCAGTGCCCCTGTGATCTAGGGGAGCGACATTTGTCGAAATCAAAACTGGAGCCAAGTCATCAATCAAGAAGGTAGCATTCTTTGGCACTTTCCAATTAACAGTCTGACCATATAATCCGTTCACTGCAACTTGTAAATCGACCTGTGACGCTAGAGTATTTGGAGTGAACATTAAGGTAGCAACTCCATCGGTTAGCGACTGAGTGGTATCAGTAAGTGCTCCGTCCACATACAAGGCCACATTGAATGTTGATGACCGTGGAGAGTCCTCTAAATCCTCAAAAGCCAATTCGACCTCAACAATACCAGGATTTGCAGGGTCAAAGTATAGCGCATCCCAAGATGATTCTGCGCCATTCATGAACGACAAATGCCAGTCTACGACATCTACATCTTGTTCTACTCCCATGGACCAACCAGCGCCAAACCGAATCTGATTTGGTTGTGATGCAGGGCCATTCATATCGATTGAGCTGGAAGCAATCAATGCAGATTCATCGGGCCATATTGAGGAAATCTGAATCCTGTGGTAGAACTCAACTTCAGAGTTAGAAAAATGATAAGAGAAGTCATCAACAATAATGCCCTGTTCTGCATTGCAACTATTGCTGACTATTGAACAATGGAGTGAGCGAGTCCATTCACTTCCTCCCAAAGTGAAAACTGAGGACCATCCCTCGTTGCTAAACTGATTTGAAGCATCACTAATACCAATATTAGAGAGGTCAAATGTACTGTTGAACTCATACCAATCATTGCCTGCAACTAACGTGTCAGTTTGATTTGTCATTGTAATTCCTGTTGGTAGGGGTGAGCCCAAAGTCTGTAATCCGTAATCCCAAATTAGTAATTTACCTGGGTTTGTCATTACAACAGGTATTGGAACTTCTTTCACACCATTTGATGGAGATATTTGAGACAATTGCGAATTAATTGCAGCTATTATTGGTAGAGCAGAATCCCCTTCAATGTGAGCATCATATCGATATGGAATCGATAGACTAGAAACCTGTAAAACCCCACCTGTGCTTGAAGAAACTGAAACTTCAATCCTGTGAGCATCCAATTCTCCAACAACATTCATTTCTGCAGTCCTGGAATCCATTTCAGCAACTAAATCTTGAACTTGAGCATCACTAAGCGCCATTCTTGCAGAGTTCTGGATGAATCCTAATGATTCGGTCACAATGCCAGTCCCACCTACTGATAATGTCACTTCAACATCATTCAGTGGAGCACCTACAGCAGTAAATGCCAGCATCATATTTCCAGTTGACTCGTAGGATGGATCTGACTGTCCTGTTCTTATTGGATAATATAGAGAAGTAACATCTGTCCCGGACGGAGCAATTGACAATTCCACACTTTTCTCGCCATTTTCGAATACATCTTGTAGACCCCATCCGCCAATCATTTCATTTGAGAATGACCATTCACTTACCCCGTCTAATCCAATGTCAATTCTGGCATCCAGAGGAGAGGACTGTCGGTGTAAATCAATACTAATTGAATCTATAGAATAACTTCCTGTGCCACTCCACCTAAGGTTTAGAGTTGTGCTAGGTGCATCCATCTGTAACTTACCATCATTAGGGATTGAAGTCCATCCTGAAGTTGAGCACATGCTTGAATTAGTAAAGCAGGCTTCGAAATTTCCACTCCCGGTCCCTGTCCAAGACATGTCGATCGCACTAAATGGGTGAGTTAGCCTCCACTCTGGTGAATTCAACATCCCGGAGCCTGAAACCTTTCCGTTACTATGAGAAGAAAAACCAGACCAACCTTTAGAGGTTGGATCATCTGAAAATGATTCAATAATCCCACCTCCTAGTTTTATTGAATGAATAATCGGTGTTTCACTAACTGATTCCATCTGGATTTTCAATTGTACTTGAGGGTGTTTCTTGAAATCGATTATCGACAAATCTGCCTGAAGTCCTTCACGCTCAGAAAAACCAGGTATAACGCTAGAATCATTTGCGTCGATTAGACTCCATCGCATTATTGCTCCTTGAGGTATTGTAGCATCGATAGCCATCAATCCGTGCTGCATTTCCATCATCCCTGATGCACCTGGGCCGAATGCTTGGCTTGTCCAATTCGCTGAACCTGTACCGGTATTTCCTCGAGGCTCAATCAATACATCGTCAACGTTCCATCCTGTGTAAGTTACAGAACTATCAGTAGTACCTAGACCAAATCTTACTTGGAATGCTGAGTTTCCAGTGATGTGACTACTGATGTCGTAGCTAACTTGAGTGTATGAGCCATCATTTGTGGTACCATAAGGGTTAGAATAGACATTGGTCCATCCACCGCTATTTGTCTTAACTGAAACATATGCTCTGTCATATGAAGAGGATTCAACTCCCAATCTCTTCCAAAATTTAAGATCCCACGTGCCTGTACAAGACGTACAATCAATGGTTGGGGAAGTGGCCCAATATGGACCACCCATGTAGTTTGGATAATTCCCGTTGTATGTGTAGATAGCAGAGGTTCCAGAATGAACTCCATTAACCGAACCTAATGATGAATCGTATCCATGGGCCCATCCTCCTGCTGAGTTCAAGGTCCATCCTTGTACCGAACCTTCAAAATCCCATTCATGAGACATAGGAAGAATCCTCAAACCCGTTAGATTGTAATCAATACCGTCCATTGAATCTCCATTCATCCAGTCTATTTTGTCGTCAAGAGTAACAACATCGTTAATCGGCCATGGCTTCTCGAAAACTTTCACATCAAAATCTGTTACAATTTCGCCATCCGGAACCTCGATTGTAAATTGGTTAGACATTCCATTTGGACCTAGCCCGATTACGACATCTACACTGCGATTTGGATTCGCATTCACCATAGGTAAACATGACATTGCACAGAACATTAACACCAAAAATAGTGCTAATCTCTGTCTCGCCATGCCTATGGCATGAACTCTAAGCACTTCAGACATTCGCCTTCACATTGCTTATTGACTTCTGGGTTATGGAGGTAACATGGCAGATGTTGAACAATTGAAGCGCGATGCAGGAATTGAAGCATGCAAGTTTGTAAAATCCGGCATGAAAGTTGGATTGGGCACAGGTTCAACAGTGAAGCATACAGTAGTGGAACTTGGCAGAAAAATGTCAGAGGAAGGCCTAGAAATAGTTGGTGTTCCAACTAGCCTTGCTACAGAAAAACTAGCACTTGAAGTTGGAATACCTCTTGTTGATTTGTCTGAGATAGATGGATTAGATATCGTAATTGATGGTGCTGACGAATATGACCCCCAATTCCAATTAATAAAGGGAGGAGGAGCTGCACTTCTGCGAGAAAAAATAGTTGCCCAAGAGAGTTCGGGAATGGTAGTTGTAGCAGATGATAGAAAGAGAGTCGATACATTGGGAGCATTTCCTTTACCCATCGAAGTAACACCCTTTTCCCATGAAGCAACAGTAAGGGCACTCAGTCGACTTCTGGACTGCAGGGTCAATATCAGAATGGCAGGAGATGGCCCGGTCTTCACAGATAATGGAAATATGATTGCAGATGCGCATACTGGACCGAATATCGATGACCCAATATCCACTGAAGCGAACATATTGTTGATTGCAGGGGTTGTACAAGTAGGGCTATTCAACAACATGTGTGATGCAGTCGTTCTTGCTGGAGCAAATGGTGTTGAAACAGTGATCAATCCAAATGGAAGATTACAGGAATGATGATAGCGGGCCTGACGGGGTTCGAACCCGCGACCGATGGATTAAGAGTCCATCGCTCTACCTGACTAAGCTACAGGCCCACCGGTCCCTCCTGCAAGTCGTATTTAATCTAATCCGATTCAAAATACTAGATAGCCAGTGAATGCTACTACTTGACAAAATTTGTACCGCTAACGCCACGTAATGCTTTGACTGCATCTCCAGGTTGGCAAATAATGGATTTCACGTTCTCTAGGATTTCAACAACTTCAATCGCAGATGCAACCTTTGGACCCATAGAACCAGCAGGAAATTCACCATCTGTTAGATACACTTTTGCCTGCTCGACAGTCATTGTATGATGCACCTGTTCGTTTTCAGTTCCAAAACCTGTTCTAACTGCATCAATAGCTGTAGAAATGATCAGCGCATCTACTTGCATCTCAATTGCCAAAAGTGCGCTAAGGCGGTCTTTGTCTATCACTGCAGGAACTCCAAGAAAGTATTCGCCTTTATTGATGACTGGAATTCCACCGCCTCCACAACAAATTACAATCGCATTTTTTGCGATTAGAGATTGTATGATATCAAGGTCAAGAATCTCTTTAGGAGAAGGTGAGGCTACAACCCTGCGTGGTCCATTGATTGTCTCTGCAATGTCCCAATCTTCAGACATTACCTGTTCGCTGGTTAATATCGGACCGACAGGTTTTGTTGGAAGCTGAAATCCTGGGTCAGACGCATCAACTTCAACACGGGTTAGAATCACTGAGGTTTTTTCTGGACGATTTCTTCTGCGCAGAATCGAGTCTAAGTTGATGGACAGTGAATGCCCAATCATTCCTTGAGTTGCGGCAACCCAATCATCCATTGGTTGAGTGGAATCCAGGGACATCAAATGCCCTACTTGTGGACCATTACCATGGGTGAGAATCACTCGCCAGCCAGCCTCAAGTAAATCGATAACATCACTCATCACTTTTGCTAGAACCAAAGCAGATTCCTCCTTTTCTCCACCGGTGGGAGAAGAGAGGGCATTGCCTCCAATCGCATAGACTAAGGTTCGAGTCATAAACATAAATTAGACATGATATGGTTTCATGCTTTCCCAATGTAGTATCAAGAATATAGTTATTTGAATAAGTAATTTTGATGGTGAAAACCTCAATACTTAGTTTGCAGAGGGGGTTTCATGGTCGGAGTAGTTTCACCTGATGGCAATTTTATTTGGAATGGAGAAGTTTGGGTTCCTAAAGACGAATACAGTCCGAATCCAGAAGTCATCGAAGAGACAGCAAACAATGTTTTTCATTTGGGAGAACAAGAATTAGCTGGAGACGTTGGCTGGGAGCCAGTTACAGAAAAATCAAATGAAGGTGGAAAAGGTAAACTAGTTGCAATGAGCATTGTTGGGATGCTTGTTCTATCTGCACTAGGATGGTTACTTTACGCATTCGTAATCGACCCAATGTTGTTCCCTGACCCCTACTCGAAAACAAAATTCGTATCCGTAGTTGATGATCATCCTACTGTAGAAGATGTAATTTCGGGTGATGCAGGAGCATGGGCTTGTTTTGTTGAAATGGAAATCGAAGAAGACGACATGCCCATGAGAACAAAATTCGATATTTACGCCTCGGATAATGGAGCGAGGTCATATTCGAAAATCAGCGTTGGTTTCTTTGGTTCTTATGAGAGTGATGTATGGATTGATGAAAATCAGATTGCGTGGCAAATGGATGATGGCGAAACTGTTACAAAAAGTAAAGTTGCGATTTCTGGCCTTGATACAAGTCCTGCGGAAGAGATTCTGCACAACTCTTCTGCGCCTGTCGAACTTTGCTTCTTACACCACGACATTGTAGCAAGCATGGATGAAAATCCTTCACAAAAATTCTCCTCGGACAAGGAACGTTTCCCTGATGAAGAAGGAGTTAGAGCAGTTAAAGTAGAAACAGTAATGGAAATCGATGGCGAAGATGGAGACATGAAAATCGCAGTATACTTCGACGATGATGAAAATATCTTAGGTACTAAAATTTCTAACTCATCATACGATTGTCTGATAACTTTCTCTGATGATTCCTTCTCAAAACCAAGTTGGACGAAATCAGCTGATTCGGGTGCACCAATGCTAGTTGACCTTGACTACGCTGATATTTGGAGCACTACACACGATTCAATGATTCATTCACAATACAATGCGACTTATTCTATGGATGGTGTAAAAGTCGTAATTTATGATACCGAATACGATGACTATGGTAATGAAACGAAAATAATCGAACATGAAGTTTCCATTCAAGACGCCCTGAATGGAGGAGCACTCATTCAAGCTATGAATTGGAATAATGAACCGGTAAATTGTACTCTAAATTATACTGATAGTGATTCAGACGGACTAATTTCGACTAACGACATTGTATCCGTTGATTGTGAAGAAGATGTTCTGGATGGAATGTACCTGGGAATAGCCGATGAGAATGGAGTTGCAGAACAGGTTAGCATGGATGTTCCTTGGTTATCTCCAATATTCACTATTTTTGCGCTTTTGGGAGCCGCAATGTTGGTTTCACGACGAGATTAGATAACTATCTAACAAGCGTGGCATTCAAGCACAATGCCTTTCACGGACTAACATGGCGAAGGAGTTCTGGATTGGAGATGTCCAGGCTGGCGCACATGATGGCGCCGAAGTTGAATTGAAAGGTTGGATTAAGAGGTCCCGTGGTTCAAATAAAATCAGATTCGTTGTACTACGAGACTCAACAGGCACAATTCAGTGTGTGGCTAAGCGAGATGCAATAGGTGATGAATCATTTGAATCACTAAAAGGAGCATTGATTGAAGCATCTCTAGTTCTCAAGGGAACCGTCAACGTCGACGAAAGAGCACCAGGCGGTCACGAATTGATCGTGACAAGTGCAGAAGTTATCGGCGCAGTTAGGGCTGAAACTCCGTTCCCAATTACAGAATCCGCTATGGAAGCTGCTGACGGTGGAGAAACCGAATTCCTCCTCGACAACAGACACCTTTACCTGCGAACAGGTCGAATGACTGACATGTTGAAAATCCGCTCAAGCGTATTTGGAGCAATTCATTCCTATTTCCGTGGCAGAGACTTCACTGAATACCAAGCACCAAACTTTGTCGCAGGTGCTGTTGAAGGAGGATCTACTCTATTCGAGGTCCCATACTTTGGACGCAAGGCATACTTAACTCAATCATGGCAACTATACGCTGAAGCAGCAATGCCAGCATTAGAGAGGTTGTACACAATCGCACCCTCATTCCGTGCTGAAAAGAGCAGAACTCGAAGACATTTGACAGAGTTCTGGCATGCTGAGATGGAAGTTGCATGGGCATCAAACGCTGAAATCATGTCACATGGTGAGGGCCTAGTTAGACACATTGCAAAGACCGTTCTTGAAGAGAGAGAGAGTGAACTTAGCAGTATAGATAGAGACCTCGATTTACTAGCAAGATATGCAGATAACCCATATCCAAGAATGAGGTATGATGAGGCTGTCGAGACACTTCAGGGAATGGGCATTGAGATTGAATGGGGTCAGGATTTGGATTACTCTAAAGAAAAAGTATTGACCCAAGATTTCGAAGTTCCACACTTCCTAACTCACTATCCAAAGATTGCAAAACCATTCTACCACAGAGTTGACCCTGATGATGGAAACTATGTTCTTTGTCACGACTTGCTAGCTCCAGAAGGATATGGAGAAATCATAGGCGGTGGAGAAAGAACCTGGTCCGAAGAAGAGATTCTTGCAAGAATTGATGAAGAAGGTGTTCCAAGAGAGCCTTACCAATTCTACATTGACACTCGAACCTATGGAGGAGTACCTCACGGTGGATTCGGATTAGGAGTGGACAGAGTATGCTCATGGCTTTCTGGTGCAGACCATATCAGAGAAGTTATTCCCTTCCCTAGAGATTCCAGAAGAGTTACTCCTTAATGTGCTCCTTGATTGCATTTAGGACATCTATCAAGTTGCGGCTTCTGATGGTTTTCTTGGCTATTGCCACTGGTTTCTCATCCCATGGGTTGAAACAAATTGACAATTCGCTCTGTTGGAACATACCAATGTCACCGGCACTATCACCGATAGAAATCGTGCGCTCTTTTGGAATTTCGAGGCGCCTTTGCAGCATTCTCACAATCGAACCTTTACCATTCATTTGTACCTGATAGCGTCCATAGTCATCGATTGAACCATCATTTCTTTCCAACCAACCATTTGTGAAAACATGGAATTTAGTATCGCATCCTCGATGACGATTAATTCCACCCCAGCGTCTTCTCCAAGGCTCATCGCTGGGAAACATGCAGGCGATATCCCTCGCAGTTTCCTGCATTCCACCGCTGATAATTGCGATTTCATGGCCTTCATCTAAAATCCATTGAAGGCATTCTTTCATTCCCTGCATCAGTGGAGTCCCTTGGCATAATTCCCTCATTTTTTGGTCAGTAATTTCAGGATATGCTGCCTTGATCATAGCCAAATCCATCTTCAGCCAATCCCATTCGTCTAATTTCCCTTGATTGTATAGATTGAATGCTTCTTCATTAGAAATGTCAAGCCTATCATAGACATACTGCCAAGTAGACATATGGTCAACGAGAACCCTATCCATATCGAAACAAACCAAATATTGCATTAAATCAACTCATTCATCTTTCGGCCATTGATTGTATTGAGACTGGATTTGTTTGACCTGTTTGCCCATTATGTAGAGAATAAGTCCAACCATCATCGCAAACAATCCCATCAAAGTCACAGCGATAACAGCTAATCCAACACCTACACTCGTTTCATTCCATTCACTGAAAGTGTCCAGAACATCTCCTGATAATTTGTAGCCAACCATGAAGAGAACAAGTCCTGGAATTCCAAACAATAGCAGCGGGTGTCGAGATTCCAACATCCAATAGAAAAGTTGGGCGAACCTTGACGCAGTCGCAAGTGA
>CEOY01013470.1_pt1 | contig 10731 bp, 7 predicted proteins | sample 530591 | NCBI WGS metagenome assembly CEOY01 (sample SAMEA2620651, study PRJEB7988) | marine metagenome | biome: marine biome (ENVO:00000447); feature: surface water layer (ENVO:00002042); material: "saline water (ENVO:00002010), including plankton (ENVO:xxxxxxxx)" | depth 5 m
ATATGTCTAAATAGTTCGCTCATAAATGATTGACAAAACTTCATCACTTCATTATCAGATTTTCCCTTAGGATCAAAATCAGATCCACCTTTACCGCCACCCATAGGAAGCGTGGTTAGACTATTTTTAAAGATTTGTTCAAATCCTAAAAATTTTAAGATACTAAGATTCACAGATGGATGAAATCTAAGGCCACCTTTGTATGGACCAATAGCTGAATTAAACTCAACTCTGTAACCTCTGTTAATCTGGGTATTACCTTTATCATCAACCCAAGGAACTCTAAACATAATTACACGCTCAGGCTCTACAATCCTATCGAAAACAGCTGAATCAAGATAATGAGAATTACGTTCTAGAAATGGCCACAGAGATTCTGCAACTTCTTTTACTGCTTGATGAAATTCACTTTGGTGTGGATTTTTTTGCTCCACATTATTTAAAAAATCTTCTACGTTTTTATATGCCATTTTAATTGGCCTCCATTTAAAATTTTTAAGGTAAACGTTGCTATTTGGCAACATAAATCTAAATCCGGTAAATTTATTACAATCTAATATTAGCAACCTAAAAAAAAATCAAAAAAACCTATACCTTTCTAATTATACTATCTAATTTAAATCGATATGGATACGGCAATAAATGATAATAAGAATCGACTAGAAGAGTTTATTTCAAACCCCAAGCGATCACTTTGGAAGCTAGCCCTACCAATGATGTTTGGTATGATGGTCCATTCAATTTACATGCTAACAGATACCTACTTCATTGGTAATCTTGTTGGTAATGATGCCCTATCTGCGCTTGGATATGTATTTCCGTATATGTTTATTATTTTGGGACTAACCTTTGGGCTCGGAGCTGGGGTAACCGCGGTAATCGCACGATTTATCGGTGAACAATCTAAACTAAAAGCAGATATTGCATCAGGACAAACTATTCTTATGGGTATTGTAATATCGATTGGGATTATTGTATTTACATTCTTCTTTAAAGAAGATATTTTCTTAATCCAAAATGCCGACCAGTCTGTTGTGGATCTTGCTTCTGGTTATTTTAATATTTTAAGTAATGGGGCAGTCTTTCTTGTATTTAGTATGTTTATACGGGCAATTTTATCCGGTGAGGGTGATAATCTTTTTCCAATGAAAGTCCTTGGCATTGGAACGGTTCTTAATATTATTTTTGATCCTGTTTTTATATATTATTTTGAACAAAATGGCAGAGGTATTGAAGGTGCAGCAATTGCAACAGTTCTAAGTCAATTAATCTCATGTCTGATTCTTGTGTACTATCTTGTTTATAAGAAAAGAAGCTATATTGATTTTTCAGTAAGGTATCTGAAATTTAATTATAATATCATCAAAGAAATTCTTGCCGTTGGTGTACCATCATCTCTTTCAATGATTATGATGGCTATGGGGGCATTTATATTTAATCTTCTTTTAAACAGCGATAGTGCGGTAGCTGCATTTAATCTTGGCAGTAGAATTGAACACCTGTTTTTCTTACCGATTATATCAATATCAAGCTCCATGGTAACTCTAGTTGGAATGTTCTATGGGGCTAAAAAATTTGATCTTATTCGCTCAACTATTAAATATGGAATAAAGTATAGCTTAGGTTTCTCAATTTCTTGCCTGATATTTTTCTTAGCAGTATCACAATACATTATACCATTTTTTACAGATTCAGCAGAAATCACTCAAATTGCAATCAGTTACTTTAGCGTAGTTTCTTTTTCCTATCCTTTCGTAACAATAGGGATGACAACAGGTAGAATCATGCAAGGTCTAGGAAGAGGAACTCCTCTACTTTTCATTACTTTAATTCGAGTTATTTTAATTAATGCACCTCTTGGCTGGTATTTACGGCGAGTCCTTGAGCTTCCCGTAGAATCTGTTTGGTACTGTATTTTATTCTCATCTGTCATTGCCTCATCTATTAGTATTGTATGGATGATGAGAATTATCAAAGAGCAAGAAAATAAGATTTCTTCCGTTACATAGTATTACATCAATTAGTATAAGTTTTATTTAAATACTATATATATTATGTTAGGTAACAATGACACCTCCTCCTAAAAGTGTTATTACCTCCTCCTAAATAAAGAGGCCTTCGTGGCCTCTTTTTATTTATATATCAAATTAAAAATTAGAAATGCGGTAGATGTATTTAATATAATATGAATTAAAAATACAATTAGTTGGTACTAAAGTCGTTCTTTATCAATACCTAAGAATTTCGCAAATAATTTATCTAGAAGACGATCAGGTAAAATTCCAGGTAGAATAAAATCAAGCCACTTTCTTCCTGTAATCACATATCTTGTTTTAGGTTTATTTATAGTTATAACTTTTTCCACGAGCTTTCCTACCTTTTCAACGGGCAGTCCCTCAAGCTTACCTTTAGTAACCATTTGACCGTAAAACTTTCTGAGTGATGATTCATAATCGGTACCAAGAAATGGATTATCTTCAACTGATGGAGTTTTATCCCATATTGGGGTCTTGATAGGACCAGGCTCAATAATAACTACTTTTATTCCATAGAGCATCATCTCTCTTCGTAGTGAATCAGAGAATGCTTCAAGGGCATGCTTGCTTGCAGTATAAGGCGAAACGAAAGGATAAGATCTTTTCCCACTAACAGATGAAATCATAACAATTTTTCCGCGATGCGATGCGCCCTTATATGCTCCAAGCAGTTCAAGATATGCTCTTGTCACATTTACAACTCCAAATAAATTAACTTCAAATTGATTTCTGTAAACATCGGTTGGTAAAAACTGGATAGGTCCACCCAGGGCTATTCCTGAATTATTAACGATTGAGACCAGTTTATCTTCAGGTCCAAGTCTTGATTTAACCGTTTCAACTGAATCAAGAATTGCACTCTCATCTCTAACATCAAAGATTAATGGTATAAAGTTATCACCAAAATCAGATTGTAATCTAGTAGCATCTTCTTGTTTTCTAACACTTCCAAAAACACCATAACCTTTTTTAATAAGATGGGCAACGGAAGAGTATCCAATTCCTGTACTAGCTCCTGTAACTAAAACAAATTTCATATATTATCTTTTTGATTTAAAATTATTTATTGAATAATTTATGCCCTCAATTAAAATTATGGAACTATTAGTATTTATAAACATAATAATTTTATTCAATAAATAAGGGGATAGAATGAGCTTTACAAGATTTATTTTTTCAAGTATACTAGTTTGCGTTTTATTTTCATCAAATCATCAATTTAATAATCCATTTATTGAGGTTTCAAAAAAAGCAAACCCATGCATTGTTTCAATAATTTCAGAAAAAGAAGTTGTACAAAAACAATTTAATCCATTTTTTAATGATCCATTTTTTGAGGATTTTTTTCCTGAATTTAAAAGAAAAGGTGAGTCCCTTGGATCTGGAGTTATTATTGATAATGAAGGATATATAATTACTAATAATCATGTAATTGAAGGTGCAGATAAAATCAGAGTAATACTATACAATAAAAATGAATATGAGGCTTCTATTATTGGAGTTGACCCCCTATCAGATTTGGCAATCATTCAAATAGAAGCAGATGAAGCATTATCAACTGTTGAGATGGGAAACTCTGATAAACTAAGTGTTGGAGAATGGGTTATTGCAATTGGCAGTCCCTTTGGACTTCATCTTAATCATACCGTAACCGCTGGAATTGTTAGTGCAACAGGTAGAAGCAGCGTAATGTCAAAACTAACATATGAGGATTTTATTCAACATGACGCGGCGATTAATCCAGGGAACTCTGGTGGCGCACTTTTAAATCTTGATGGTGAGCTTATTGGTATCAATACCGCAATTGCAACTGATGGATACTCGCGATCAAATGCTGGGGTAGGCTTTGCTATTCCCATCAATCAGGCAAGAAGAGTTGTTGAAGACTTACTTGAAGATGGGACTGTATCTCGAGGATGGCTAGGAGTTCAGATCCAAAATATTACAGAAGAAATTTCAAAGGCGCTTGATCTTGATAGTAAGAAAGGTGCGCTAATTGTATCAATTGTTCCTGATAGCCCCGCTGCAGAATCAGGATTAATGGAAGAAGATGTTATCGTTAAAGTTGACAATAAAGAAATAGAAAATGATAAGGATCTTATTAGAGCAGTTTCCTCAAAGCACCCGGAGGACTATACCACTTTTACTGTTATTAGAGGTGATGAAAAACTTAGAATTTCAGTAGTGCTGGGTGAGAGACCTGATGAAAGGAATTTAGCATCTACAAGTAATACCAAAACAAATACTTTTGATATTATTGGATTAAAGGTTTCAGGTCTTAATGATAGAGATGGGGTTAAAATTATATCTATTGAAAATGGATCGACAGCTCAGCAAAATGGATTAAGAAAAGATGATGTTATAGTGAAAATTGGAAGAATTTCCATTACTACTGTGGAGCAATATAATAAAATTATGGAAGCAAAAGAATCTGGTGATGTTATTATGCTAAAAATTGAAAGAAATGGAAACCAAACTATTTTTGCATTTTCAATTCAATAGGATTAGAAAAACTGAATTAAAAGAAAGCCTGATGTTACAATAAAGGAATATATTGAAATCTGTTTAAGTACATCAATAAAACTTTCATCTCTATCACTAAATTGTATAGCCTGTACATATCTATAATCAATATCAATGAGCATCTTAGATTGACCTCTTTGCCCACCTGTTGAATGTAAATTTTGAGATACTCCAATCTTATCTGACCAGTTTTCTTTTAAAACATTTACTGAGAATGCATTATCATTTGAAGACTCTGTGGAATAAACATTATAAAAATTATCATCATTATAAAATTTAAGATTGTAGCTAATATCATTTTCCATCAGTCCCGAAATAATTGCAATATAATACTCAGATATTAAATCATAATCATCACTAAATTGCATCTTATACTTTAGTTTCTTAATATCTTCTGTCATAAACATTCTAGATAAATATAGAGAATTATCTTTTTTAGAAAACTTACTTAAATCATACATGCATAGTTTGGCTTTTTCTGAATCATTCAAGTATATACCAAGTTCTGATATGAGTTTAAATTCAAGCTGTTTAATCAATACATTAATATTATTTATATAGGTTTGTTCAGTAATTGTTGAAAATAAACTAAAGTCATCGAGATTGTATAAGTAAAGATTTACAGTAATCATATCATCATCAATAGTATATTGAGTATTTACAAATACATCTGTTGAAAAATCTTTATTTGATGCAGCAATCATTGATGTAAATGTACTTTCCAAAACAGACTCATGTGTTATATTTTGGATGAATTTTTCTAAGTCATCTATAGAAATTTCTCCCCACTGACCTTCGTTCTCAGAATTTGAAAGTAACATTTTTCGAGTAAGATTTTTTGCTGATGACGAAACTAATATGGCAAGAGAATCAGTTAATGCTTCAACCTGAATATCATTTAGATTATTCGAAGATATTTTTTTAACTATATCAGAAAGTTCACTTTTAGGAATGATATCCATAAGATCACTATTTAATTTATTTTTAACTTCTTTGATTAAAGATTTACGTATTGAAATTAGCTCTTCCTCTAAATCGTTAGTAGGTATAAAATTAACATCTTCAATGAATGACATATCATGTTTCATTAAATCTATTAAGCTACTTGATATTTGTTTTGATAATTTTTGCGCTTCTGTATCATTTTTATCAAAACTAGAATTATTAAAGTTAAACATTGAAATAGTTGAAACTGAATAAGCCTCACCGAAAAGTGATGTAAAAAGTAGAAGTTTAAGTATGAAAATTAAATTTTTCATGATACTGAAATTAGCTAATGAAATTATTAATTACCATTTAAAAATTTTGATAAAAATTTATTAAGTATAGAAATATCTTCCATTGAATTATAACATTGAAATGATACTCTTAATAAATTTTGTCCATTCCAAGTGAAAATAGGAATCTCAATATTGTTTGTTTTTAAGAATCTATATAACTGATCTGCATCATCAACATTGATTTTTAAACTTGTCATTTGCCCAAGATCTTCATCAGTACAAATAGGTTCTGACGATACTGTTTCGATTAAAATATTTCTAGTTTCAATAATTTTCTCATGGCAATAATCTCTAACTTCTTCCCAGTTATATTCCTTCAAAAAACTTATTGCCTTTGGAACAGTTAGATAAGTGCTTATATCATTAGTCCCTTGATATTGATGATAATCAAGAAACTGCGAATGAGATGGATTATCGCTTTCCCAGCCCCAACTAACAACAAGAGGCTCAAGAATATTTTGATATGTTTTAGAAGCGTATAAAAAAGCAACACCCTTAGGACATAACATCCATTTATGGCATGCACCTGTATATATATCTGCACCAAGTGTACTTAAATTTAAATCAATTTGAGCCGGAGCATGAGCTCCATCAATAATAGTCATGATTCCCAATTCTTTTGCCAGTTTGCAAACTTCATCAATTGGAAAAATTATCGCGGTTGGGCTAGTAATATGACTCAAGAAAATTATTTTAGTCTTACTATTAATATTATCTTTTAATCTATTGAGAAAGTCTTGCCTATTAAATGGCAACGGAATATCAATGGACTTATATGAAAAACCTTTTTTGCTTGCTACAAATTTCCATGTTCGCTCAACTGCTCCATATTCATGATTTGAGCTTAAAACTTCATCACCTGCTTTTAAGTCTAGAGATCGAATTACCATATTCATTGCTGTTGTAGGATTTGGGAAATATACAACATCATCTTTATCGCAGTGAATATATGATGATAGTGCTTTTCGAGATTTTTCCAATGAATCAATAGCATCATCTTGTATGAATGAAACAGGCTGAAATTCTATTTTCTTTTGCCATTTTTCTCTTTCATTAAAAATAGGATATGGGCAAGCACCAAACGAGCCATGGTTTAGGTATGTAAATTTTGGATCTAGTTGAAAATGTTTTTTTAATGAACTAATAGAAGAACTCATTCATCTATTGACTTTTTAATATGAATAGTTCTTTGTGGAAATGGAATCTCTATATTATGATCAATAAAGCGATTATATATCACAGAGTTAACTGAATCTACAACCCTACCTCTCATCTCAGGTTTTTCAATCCAAAATAAAAGCTGAAAAATTAAAGCTGAATCTCCAAACTCTCTAAATCTAACTCTTGGTAAAGGCTCGCTGCACACTTCATCGTTAGATTGAGCAATTTCCATAAGTACAGACCTAACTTTTTCAATATCACTTCCATATGCAACACTAACATTTACCCTAACTCTTTCCATTTCTACAGGACCACCACTTTCATTGATTATTTTTGAATTTGCAATGACTGAATTTGGGATGGTTATTTCTATATCGTCACGAGTCATAATACGAGTACTTCTTATACCTATATTCTTAACATATCCACGTTCTCCGGTATCTAAATTTATATAATCACCTTCTTTATATGGAGAATCTGCCATAATGAAAATTCCAGCAAATAAGTTTGCAAGCGTATCTTTGGCTGCAAGACCTAGAACAATACCAAGTATACCAGCAGATGCCAACCAGCCCGTAACGTTAATTCCCCAGCTAATGAAAATAAAATAGATAACTGCAATAAAAATAATTATCTTGCCAAGATTATCAAATAACGGCATTAAACGTTTTTGATTTTGTTTTCTTAATCCTGACTTACTTGAATACCAATTAATAGTATAAATGAATGACTTAAAAATAGCAGATCCCCAAATAATTACAATTATAGTTTTAAGGCTACCATTTATAATAAATTGGATTGAAGATAATATATCTAAAAGTGATGCGGAAAATCCTAAACCTACAAACAAGATTGAAAGATAAATTGGCCTATGCAGAATGTCAATAATATGATCATCAATTGTTGTTTTTGTCTTTCCTGCCATCTTTCTTAGCAGTGATTTGAAAATTAAATCAGAAATCTTTGCAACTAAAATTGATAAGAGGATGTAGAAGATTGCCTTATAAAAGGGGTTGGTAAAAATTATATTATATATTTGTTCGTAATTCATTTTTTATACTTAAAAGCCCCTATAATTAATAGAGGCTTTTTAATCTTTTAAGAAATTAAATTCAATTTATTTTTTCTTACTAGCTGCTGCTTCAATTTTCTTTTTCGTTGTAAGAAATTCGTCGAGATCTGAACCACCAAGTCTTGTATATCCAATAAATACTTCTGGGTCGTTATTAGGCTCAGCGGCAACATTGATATCTTTTTCCAAATAGGATTCAAATCCATATGGATCAGTAACGGTACAACTAAAAGTATAATCACCTTGAGTTAATTCTAATTTTAAAACTTTATCATTTTTGTAGTGATTAAATAGATCTTGATTTAATGCAGGTCCACTCTGTTGTTCCCATAAATAAGTTAATTCATCTTGAAGAAGGTTTGGTAAGCGACTTGTTACATAATCCCTTCTTCCTTCGTGGTCAAGTTTTTTGTACTCGCAGGCATCAACATAGTCAATTATATTCCAAGCCCACTCATCACACATGCAATTCTCTTCTCCTTCACAGCTTTTTAAATATTTTGCACATTCTTGCTCATAAATTATATCACCACAATCATCAGTTGCATATTCTTCACATTCACATTTATTATCTTCAAATAATCCGTTATTGGCTTTATTGTTTAATCCAGGTGAAGGAACATATACAGTAGTTCTAGAATCTGTACATTCTTTATTCCATTTAATGCAAATTGGCTTATCATCATTGTAAGAAGGAACTTTAACCTTTATAAATTGAGCTGCATTCCCAGCATCGAATGAACTACCCGCATCTAACATTGCGTGTACCCAGTTTGTTTCTAATTTTTGATCATGAGTTACAGTAAATTTTGCTGTATTTGCTTCAAGCGCTGCTAGCCTCTGCTCAAGCTCAATTGTTTCTTTTCTATCTTTAACTTCTTGTTTTTCAGCATCCAATCTTTCTTGATTTGTTAAAGTCATTCCGCCAATAAACAAAACTACAAGTGCAAATGTACCTAATTCAACTAGTTTCATTTGTTTCTCCTCCCTTTAAGCCTTTGTCTGTGAAATCTTTCGAATCTACGAATATCAATAATATAAAGAAATTATTTTTTTGTGCCGCGAGAGGGGCTCGAACCCACACGCCCGAAGGCACTGGTTCCTAAGACCAGCGTGTCTACCAATTCCACCATCGCGGCTAAAAATAAAATAAAATTTAACATCAATAACACATCTCGAACAAAACTTTTCTATAAATCAATTTTAGCATTTTTTGATAATATTACATTTACCAAGCTAGCAAATAAAAATTAAATTACTTTCTATCTAATAATAAAATTCCAGACTGCATTGGTGGCACAACAATACTTGCCATTCTCGAATTTTCTAATTCAATTATTTGATCATCAAGTAATGATATCATTTTTTTTGATTCAAATGGTATAGAAAAATTAAGTGTGGTAGTTTTATCTTGAAGATTAAAAAATATAATTGTGTGTTCATTAAAGTATGATTTAAGCCATACTGTATAATCGGGGCCTTCCTTTAATACATAAAAGTCACCTAAAGATAACGATGGATATCTAGTTCTTATATTATTTAGTTTAGAGATTTTACTTTTATACTTTAACTCTGTATCATTTAATTTTTTTTGAAATCTAATGTTTCTTTTAGAATCTGAATGCCCCACTCCAATTTCTCCATATTCATCACCATGAAATAAAGTGGGAATTCCAGGCATAGAGTTATTCATCAAATTAAACATGAAGAGTTTATCATAATTTGATTTATTTATAACATTAGTTGGAAAATCAACAAAAATTTGATGATCGCTCTCATCGAGTGGATCAAAATGTCCATCTGCTATAGAAATGAATTTGGGCTCATCATTTAATGTCGTAACTGTTTTCAATAAATTGATAGAACCATTTTCGTTTAAATTTTTCTTTATAGAATTATTTAGTTTTTTAAAATTTGGAGCTAAGCTAGAGAAATGATCTGTCCCTATTTTATATAAATCAAAATTAAATTCATCTTGATGAATTATTGATAGTTTGTTTGCAATAACTGTTTCTGCATGAAACAACCGATTCAGATATTTCCAAAAGTTTTTATCGGGTCTATTTGAATAAATGTAATGAAAGCCATCAAAATTATATTTATTAATCCATGAAACTATATCTTTAGAAATTTGCTGTACTACTAATTGATTTGAAAAATCTAGTTCAAATAAAAAGCTTTTTCCATCAATATTATTTCCAGAAAACCAATTTGTATGTTTGCTATAATATTCATGTTCTAGGTGAGTATAATCTAGAATGTAGCTTAAATGGATTCCCAATCCATGCTGATGGGAATTTTTTATTAAATGGTTTAAATCTTTAGATGACCCAAATCTTTGATCAATAGTATTAGCCTCAATAGGCCAAGAACCATCAAATCCCATATGTTTTCTATATGGAGGTATTTCACTTCTATAGTATCCTTTAGGGTTAGTAGCTATTGGAGATAAAATAATATTATTAATACCTAGTCGATTGAAATATCCATTATTTATTTTTTTAGAAAGCCCTAAGAAATCACCTCCATAGAAGTTAACCTTTTTGTCAATGGAGCGATCAATAAGATTAAGACTACTATCATTTTTTACGTTAAAAAATCTATCTATTAATACATAATACATGTTAGAAAAATATGGAGATATGGTATTTTGATCTGG
>CEOY01029984.1_pt1 | contig 10666 bp, 16 predicted proteins | sample 530591 | NCBI WGS metagenome assembly CEOY01 (sample SAMEA2620651, study PRJEB7988) | marine metagenome | biome: marine biome (ENVO:00000447); feature: surface water layer (ENVO:00002042); material: "saline water (ENVO:00002010), including plankton (ENVO:xxxxxxxx)" | depth 5 m
ATGACTCCCGCAATTACCCAATCTCCATTGTAGTTATAGAGGGTGTATAGATAGTTATTTATAGTGTTATTACTTGAAATGACGGTGACCATCTGGAATGCCATTTGACCTTTAAGCTTCAATCCTTCGAATGTATGTGACTTAGAATTCCAGATATCAGAATATCCATTTTTAACCATTTTACCAAAAATTTCTGCAGACGGATATTGCCTTTTAATTTCAGGTGAAGCATAGCTGTATGCAAGTGATAGGTTCTTCTCTTTAAATGCATTGAACTGCGATGTAATAACTTTTTCTATTTGAGGTCTAAATTCTTTTTCTGCCCCATATGAAATTATGGTTAAAATAAATAGAAGTATGGGTATATAAATAATTTTTTTCATTTTTTGATTTTCTACGATATTTTATTATATAAACGATGCTAGATCCGATATAGACCAACTCTTAATTGTGAAGTATGAGTAATATAAAATTTTTCCCATATTTAGTGGGATCTGAATGCTCAACATGAAATTATGATTAAGTTTAGCGTGCAGCGTCAGTAACTATTATCTGGTCCGTGCTCAGCATTGTACAGCTCCAAATAGTAGTAATAATCTATTGGGTCTTCTGGTGGACCTAAAATATTACCTCCTCCTTTTATCCAAAAATCAACATCTTCTGATTTAAAAGGTTCATATATGTACTCTTCTTCTTTAGGTAATTTTCTATCATGATCCCAAATGTATAATGAACAGACTAACATTGCGATCACCAATACACCCATTATGATGTACTGGTTTCTGGTATTCATATATTTTTGATAAAAGCCAGCCATTTAAAACCCTTGAGAAAGTATGAAAATTAACAGTGTGCTTAATGCAAAACTAACCATGCCAATTTGTAATGTCTTAATTAAAATAGCCATAATTTTATGAGTTAGAGAACTATCAAAAATTTTAATTTTGAAGAATGATAGAATGAGACCGAGAAACCACAAAAGGAGTATGGCGCCCATCGAAAACACAGAAGCAATACCAGTAATTAATAAAATGGTTCCCATTATGTAATTATATCAGTAGGCCTAAGTCATAGCAATGCAGGTATTTTTATAATACTAGCAATCCAAGACTGACTTGGTTTCGTATAGTTAGTAGTGGGTAGCGGTTTTGTTGTTTTCACCAAACACATCCCTATAATCACTACCCACACGCACTCATGATACCATCTGCCTAAATTTTATGCAATGACACACTTTCTTGTGATCTTTGCGTGTTTGGTTTTCTTAAACGCACTTATCTATGAGGTAAAGTCTTTTTGAACTAAGTATTATTCTTCAAGACGCCTTGGATCTGAGTGATTTATCTCAACTTTAGCCATTTAATACAATCTTCAAGCCTATCATCACCCCAAAATACTTCACCATCGTATATAAATGTTGGGCTCCCAAAGACGCCTGATTTATAAGCAGTATTAGTATTTTTCTCGTATGTAGATTCAATATCCGAGGCCTCTACTTTTTTTAGTACCTCATCTTTATTTAACTTCATCTCTTGCATTATTTCACTTAGATTTGGCTCCGTCGCTGGCTCTTTTCCCTCCTCAAACCAGCGCCTGTAGGTAATTTTTACATAATCAATTCCCCAGCCTTCATTCATTCCGAGAATTGCAATCTTATTTGCCAAATCAAATTGTGTTAATGGATAGGGAGCTGGAACTTTTGGGCTAAACCCGTAAAACTGAGCCCTTCTTTCAATATCACGCCACATATAGTCGGACTTGATCTTTTTTGATGGTGGAGTAAAGGGAATGTTATCCATTTCCATCATTATTTTTCTTACACTAAATGGCTTCCAATTGAATGAGATATTCTCATTTTTTGATATTGCATCAATTCGATTGACAGATAGGTATGTATAAGTACTTCCAATAGAAAACCAAAAATCAATAGAATTCATATAAAATCTCCAGAAAACAAAAAGGTTCAATCTTTATAGAATCTAATCTTTTGAAATATTTGTGGCGCCGGTCTCGAAGCCGATAACCTGTCCATCTTTAAATGTGTAAACACCCATTACGGCTTGTTGATTACCATCACTAAAAGTCACAAAAGCATGCTCAATACCTATTTCATCATTTTCGTAAATAATTCTGACTCTTTCACGGTTTATGTCGTCACTCATTGCCCAGCCAATTACATCCTGTTTGGTCAAAACTGCCCCATTAGAATGCATTGTAAATTTATAATCATCGTGAAGTAACTCATTCATAGCTGATTCATTTTTTTGATCAATGGCTTGACCTAATTTTTCTATTATTGACATAATGTTTCCTTTTTATTTTGTTTAATTATAAATATATCGAAATTAATTACTTTATAAAAGAGAGAATTCTCTGACTCTATCAAATGTGAAGTGATCTGCAACATCGCTTTTTGCATAGTAGACGTCCTCTACTACACCAGCTTCATTTATTAAAATATCAGTAACCGCAATATCTAAATGACCCTTGATACTTAATGGAATGTATCCCTTAATCATTGCTGGAAATATTTTATGGGCCTTTAATAACGTAGCAGCTAATAATTTAAGAAATGATCTTTGTATGTTATATTTTCTAAAATACGTGAATTCTTCATCCGCTAATATGGTAAATGGAAGATCTCCATGCTTGTTCATATATTTGCCCAAGTTATCAACTGGTGAGTGAAAGATCCCAACATGGGTAAAATTATCTCCAAACTCGCTAAACCTTTTTTGTAGTTCATTTATTCTCAAATTACAAAAAGAACAGCCAGCGATCCGATAGAAGGTGAGCAAAACCTTTTTTCCCTCTGTTTCTGATAATTTGAAAGGTGTACCATCATGCCTTGGAAGAACAATTTCTTCTAATTTATCCCCTTTTTTAATACGCATTATTCAATCCTCTCTGATAATATATAATTGTATAATTCTAGGACTTAAATCTAAGTGTAATCTCAGACTCATTCATTGATACCACAAAATCACTCATATTTACAGGATGAGGAGGAAACATTGAGCCTAATAAGATTACATCATCCCTTAATATGCCCCGTCCGAGTTGGTTTGCAACAAGGTTACATTCATCAAAATTATCCTCCAAGGTCCCTATCAAGGCTTCGATATTTTCGAATGGTTCCCATCGTTCAGGTCCCATTGTTGCTGTGATTTGACAGTTATTCACACCATCACCCCAACCAAATCCTGTATCCGCATCCACAAGCCATCCGCGCTGATATATATTTTCGGATAGAACAAAAGCGGCACTTTTAGGAGGGCTATGAAAATCAACAAATTCTATACCAGCAACAAGACTAGAAATACAATTTTTAATTTGATCGAACGTCGCATTTGAGGGAATATCGGAACTTATATGCGCTGCTAATTCAGCTTCTACTCTGGGATCAATAATCGCTTCTAAATCTATTTGTGTGTTTGATAGGATTTTACCAGAGTCAAACAGCGCTCCAATCAACGGTCGATTTATACCCAATGCTTTTAGACCAGCCTGTGATCCAAATCCAAGCTTCCAACCTACTTGCTTTTTCCCTAGTTTTATTTCTTTTTCAATTGCAATTTTAAGTGCATTAAGATTCTCTTCATTTAACATTATTATCGATACCTCGCCTTGATTTATTATAAATAACCTTAATGAAATTCACTTACACAAGCAAGCTGTGATACATTCTAAATTTATAAACATCTTAAAAATATGTATATCTATTTATCTAATTCGATGATATGTATAGATATGTTTTGAGCTAAAATTCAATATATATGAGTTCAATGTATTAATGTGAATATACCAGCCATATTACTACGGCAATTTGATATCTGATAAAGTGAGAAACAGGAACAAAGTTCCAATTAATTAATTTGCTATCTAGGGAGTATTATAATGGCAAACGGAAAAGTTAAATGGTTTAACCTAAAAAAAGGTTATGGTTTTATTCAACCTGAAGAAGGCGATAAGGATATTTTCGTCCATATTTCTGCACTTCAAAATTCTGGCATTAGAAATTTATTCGAAGATCAAAATGTTGAATATGATGTTGCAGAAGAAAAAGGTAAAGTATCAGCTGTAAATATAAAACTAATTGAAGATTAGTAATCAAAATATAATCTATCAGCTCAAATAATTTTTATTTTCAAGCTTGAGAAGATCACGCTTTTTGTTTATTCCACCTTTTAGGCTATATCCACCAATATCACCATTTGATTTTACTACTCGATGGCATGGTATAGTCTTTGGGTCGGGATTTTTGCCACATGCATTTGCTACAGCTCTGTAAGCTGTCGGTCTACCGATATTTTCAGCTAGCTTCTTATAGCTAATTGTCTGACCCTTCGGTATTTTTTTTATCTCATTAAATACGCTGCGTTGAAAATTTGTAAAATCTCTTGTTTTTTTTTGTTTCATTTTTTTATGTTAGTAACTAATAAATTGTTAGTCTATTTAAAAATATACAATATCATTGAAGAACAAAATTCGGGATTAATTTTATGAATGAAATAAGAGAAAATGGCTATCTCATACACTGGTATAACTTACATGAAGATATCGAGTCGGAATACTTGGAATGGCTGCATGAAAAATATATTCCGGCACGTCTCAAAGACCCAAGGATCCTGTGGGCATGTCACTTTAAGTCCCTCACAAATGTAGAACACCCAGGTGAGAAGGGAAGGTTAAGCCATGATAATAAATCAATTCCTGCGGGTGATCGTTATATATTAATTTTTAGTTCAGAGGAACCTGGTATTTTTGCAGATCCAACAGTTGCTGAATATCATCAATCATTGAATCAAAATGATTTGGGTTATCTAAAAATGAGATGTGAAGAGAGATATAATATCATGACGGAAGAGGCAAGAGGTCCTGGTTCAGAAGAAAGGCCAAAAGATGGGGCAGGTCTATCAAAATGCATTCAACTGGGAAATTTTAATTCTGGGTCATATGAGGATGAAGATGAGCTTGCAAGTTGGTATGCAACCTGGAGGATTCCATCAATGAAGAAACTACCTGGGTGTCAAGGAGTTCGAAAATTAGTATCGATTTCTGGTTGGGCAAAGCATGCCATCTTATATGAATGGTCATCACCAGATGCAAGAAACAGTACCTTTGTGGATCACGAGATAGCAAATCCTGAAATGGAAGCATGGACAGATCGTGTTGTCAGAAAATTGGTACATGCTCCAGGGTCTCCAAATTTGGCGGTAAGAATTTGGCCCAGTAATGGGTAATAAGAATACTCTAATCCGGCAGAGATGTTTTTTTATTTTTGGCCCAATAGGTCGCTGAGGACTTGTGCTTTTGCCATAACTCAGGTGTTTCCGCTCCCGGCATCATTGATGCGTCTGTGCCGGCCAATACTTTATGGTGATCAATATTCAGTGTTTTTAGCCATCTTTGTTGACCCATAGTTATCGCAACAAAATAGCCAATTTCAACAATCTCGGCCTCTGTATAATGTTTATAAAGATCATCCCATAATGTATCATTACATTCAAGATCCCAGACAATAGCCTCCGTGTATCTGAGAGCTGCCTTTTGTCTAGTATTATATCGTATTGATTTCTCAAAGTTTAATAAGTCAAAGTAATCCTCTTCAATTAGGCCTTTGGTTCGTGATTGGATTGATCTTTGATTTCCACAGTACTCACATTTAACTGAATGCGAGACGAAGACACGACAAAGTTCTTTTATGGTGTGGTCAGCAACGCCCTCATGAAATACAGTCTGCCATGTCTTTGCGAATGACCAAAATGTTGAAGGTACATGGGCTCTTATTGCCTGACTTTCTGGTCTTGGAGTTCCCCTTGTCCTACATCTTTCAAATTCATTACGCATTTCAACATCCGCAATATTTGTAGGATCAATATAACTTATTCTTTGTTTCACCATAACTATCCCCATTTATTTTTATTTATTTGTATTATATTATAATAAGATTACGCAATTACCAAATAACAATCTGTGATAGGTAGACCTTGAATATAAATTATCTTATTACTGGTGCAAATCGAGGAATTGGTCTTGCGCTTGCCGAAGAGCTTATAAGCAATGACGAGAAAGTCATCAGTCTATGTAGAGGATCTAGTGACTCAGGTAAACTTATATCTCTGCAAAGTAAAAATCCTGGTAAAGTTGAGCTTTACGAGGCTGATGTTACAGTTGAAAATGATCTGATTATTACTTCACAGAAAATTGAAAAGCTCGATGTTTTGGTATGTAATGCAGGTATTATGGGCGCAAGAGGTGGCATGATGGATGAAAACAACAAGTACAGTATTATATCCGATGTTTTGATGACGAATGTTGCTGGACCTTTTTTCACAATTCGAGCATTTTTAAATCAAATAAAACAAAGTAAAAACCCTAAGATAATAATAATATCCTCTCATATGGGAAGCCAAAAACATTCCGGAAGCGAGTCCTATTTTTATAGGGCTTCAAAAGCAGCGATTAATAATATAATGATTACTTTTTCAAATGAATTAAGGCGCAGTGAAATACCTATTGTCTCTGTACATCCTGGCTGGGTTAGAACTGAAATGGGTGGCAGCTTTGCAACACTCTCAACACAAGAAAGTGCAAGTTCACTATACAAATTTATACAGAAAATTGACATGACAAAGTCAGGTCATTTTTATAATTATGACGGAAACAAATTGGATTTCTAAAATATACAAAATGTTAGATTGCAAATAGATGTACTAATTTTTCGTAAGAAGCGTAATTCACAATGCACGAGTTGGTCTCTATTTTTACTACTTTGCTCCCATTAGGATGAAGCAAACGCGGCACAACCTATCGCTATTATTAACCCACGCGTGGTTCGTCCCTCTTTGGATAACAATGTCTCCCTCACTTAGAGTTACCTCCTCATTATCAAGCAGCAAAGTTATCTCACCTTCGAGGATTATCGCATAATCAACTGTTTTTGATTTATGCATAAATGGATGTCTTTTTGACTTAACGAGTGTATCTCCTGCATCTAAATCTGAAAAGTAGGAGGCACTATCAGAAGCGACATTCTGATATTTTTTATCAGGTTCAAAGGATGAAATTCGACATATAGTCTCATTCTGCTGGGGAAACATAATAAACTCATCATCAACCCTCTCAATATCACCTATCATTTCGATTGGAAACTCCGATGTATGCCACAAATTGGTCAGACTAACCCCTGGCCTTGTATTTTTTTCCATTTTATTTGTTACAAAATCATCTGAGACTATAATAGACTCTCCAGTCTCATCAAAACCAGTAACTACTCTGCGACAATTTTTACTCATGCACTTCTCATTCATCAAATAATTAATATATATCCATAAATTATAGAATATTTATTAAATTTGGTAATAAAATTTTACAGGCTCAACTAACTGAAATTGCAAATCAGATGTCTTGTGATATTAAAATAAAGGGTATATATGTATAACGTACTTAGAATTGCGCCGGTAGCTCAGCTGGATAGAGTATCTGACTACGAATCAGGGGGTCGGGGGTTCGAATCCTCCCCGGCGCGCCATAAAACAGGAATAAAATGAAAGCATTTAAAAATAAGGTTGATAATTTTTTTAAGTGGGTTAAGGGATCAGAATTAGTTCTTCTCGAAGAAATTGATGTTACCGAAGATCCAGTTCGCCCTCACTTAAACTTAGATTTTAGAACTAGCTATGGTAGGCAGATCTATGGATTAGAATATGATAATAATATAGAAGGTATTGTGTGCGTAGCTTTTACCGATGAAATCCCCCATACTGAAAAAGAATTAGAATTAATGAGTAAGAATTCTCATCTTGAGCAAAACTCTTCTATACTAATAGCCTATACCGTATGGTCTCGGAAAAGAGGTGCGGGGAAAGAAATAATGCGAAAATTATTAGAACATATCATAAAAAATATGGAAAATATCAAACAAGTCGTAACACTTTCTCCATTGACGCCCATGGCAACTCACTACCATATCAGAAATGGCGCAAAACTAATCAGCATAAATTCTGATACCCAAAATTTTGAATACGAACTCAAGAGGTAAAGTATCCTAGTACTGAAGTGGTGTTGGTCTCCAATTTTCAGGTGCTATTATTACACTCCCTGAATTAATATTTTCTTCAATTTCAGTTTTATAGCCTAATGTTTCGACTGTAAACCAACAGCCAGGTTCAATTGAATATTCTGTCAATATTGAATTGATATACATTGCCTGGGCATCAACCCCATTCTTGGAGATTGATAATACGGCAGTATCACCTGCAATATATTTTAGGTTTATGCATTTAGTAGATTTTCGCCAAGAGATATAATCGTCAATTGTTATTATCATTATCAAATATTTACATTACACCAAAAAATGAACTTATTAGCCGCACACCTATTATAAAGAAAAGGCATAGTAGTACCTTTTTGAAGGTCTCTGCATTAATTTTAAGACGTACATATCTACCTAATCTCATTCCGATAACCGCAAATACTGCACAAAATATTGCTATTGGAACCATCTCTAACAAAAATACACCAGTATAATAATACCCAATTGTTGCCGGAATAACGGCAATCAAAAATAAGAATCCTGTTGTGTCGACAAATTCTTGTGGTGATGCCTTCCTCAATATCAGATAGATTATTATTGGCACACCCCAAATTGAAGTCAAACCACCAATTATGCCTGCGATCGAGCCCATTCCAAGTTGCCACAATCGATCATTCTTTATATCAAATGACCAAGCCCCTCTGAAAAGATTATCTAAAGCAAAAATTACGACCAATATACCTATCAGTAATTTTAAAATTTCATCCCCTAGAATTACTGCTTGAAATGATGTAATAAAAATAAATACAAGCATTGTAATTGCAAAAACTTTATATTTTTTTGCAGTATTCATTGGGCTTTCTGCAGAAATATATTGCTGGAAATTTGCGACAATAACTGGGATCATATTTAAACCAATTGCTTGGAGTGGATTTATGAAAAACGTTAAAAGGGCAATAGAGGTAAGTGGCAGGCCAATACCTGTTACCCCTTTTACAAAACCCGAAATCAAAAAGATTATAAGAAAAATAATGTAAAGTATATAATTGTCAGTGAATAACTCAAACATCAAGAACCATTTTATGTAAAGATGTTAATCCTTGATGAAATAATTTAAATTTAGATACAGCAAGGTCCACAAAATTAAATTTGATATAAAGGTATAGTATATAAAGGTAGAATGCAACGCGTCTGTTTTATATAAAACTAAGTCTATATTTAGTAAGATAAATATCGATATCACACTTAGAGTTAATAATAATAAGAGCTTCACAGAAAAATAATTTAATTTATCAACGATTGCTAAAATTGCTATTGATGCCAGTATTGTGAAGACCCATAGCATTTGAACGTATGTTGTATTCCCAAGGCTTTGTCCGGGAAGTTGAGGTAATATAAGAATCTTCGGCAACAAAAAAAAGATAAAAAAGCCGGTGAAGGTTATTTTTAATAGGTTTCTGGCGTCATTGGTGCCGCCTCTAATATAATAAAAACCTATTACAATTAAAGAAAATGCAACAGACATTGCAATATTTACGAGTAGTGTCAAAAAATTTCTCTCATTTATAAGAGAACTATCCTCACCGCTATCTTGGAAATGCTCGTGAACTGCCCCTGCAGAATGCAGTTCTAATAACTCCGCTTCAACGATCAATGGTTGAACAAAAAATAAGTTAAATAATGTAACAACAAAGCCTGTTATTAAACCTGCAACAAGTGCGGGATATAGATATTTAATCATTTAATCACCTAATATTTTCTAATGGCATGGAAAAGTCATAATGTGCCTTACATCGTGAGCTGCATCATGAATTAGCTCTGGGGATGCAAAACCGAAAAGCATTATCATGGAAAAGCCAAATGCAATTACAAATAAAGACTTTAAGATTGCAGATGTTTGTATGACGCGAAACGTAATTAGTTGATATAATTTTGAGTACATATCACCCTCCGTGAATAATTTAATAAAATGGATCGGTATCTGGCTTACAATATATACATATTAATTACAGTTGCGGGGGCAGCCTCGGTCTTGCACCGTGTTCCCTAAATCCATAACAAATAGTAGATGATGAAAATACCCAACTGTCAATTAGTAATTTCAGGGATTATCAAAAATATTTCATCATATTTTCAACTTCTAAAATGCCATGCAGCAATTATATTTGAGCATACCATTAGCAAGGCTAGTGTAAGAAGTGTGAAAGGTCCACCTGATGTGGTCATTAAATACCCTGAGAGAGGGTACATAAATAACCAACATAAGTGACTCAAAGAGAATTGCGCTGAATAAACCTGCGAAAACTCATCCACCGAGGATACCATCCGGATCACTCGTCCCATCGGAGTAAGCAAAAGTGTATAACCAAAACCTGAAATAAACCATGCCAATAACAGTACAAACCAAATAAAATCAAATAGTATCAGCCAAAAGGCAAGAGCCACAAATATTATAGATAAGAGATTAGAACCTGCCAGCATTATACGACTTGCTGTCATCTCCTTGGAAAGATATGGAATTATTATGGCTGCAAATATGCAACCAGCCCCAAATAATAGCATCGTAATGGAGAAAGCAATTTCTGATAATTCTAGAGATAACCTTACTAAAATGATTGTATTAACGAG
>CEOY01058286.1_pt1 | contig 10622 bp, 8 predicted proteins | sample 530591 | NCBI WGS metagenome assembly CEOY01 (sample SAMEA2620651, study PRJEB7988) | marine metagenome | biome: marine biome (ENVO:00000447); feature: surface water layer (ENVO:00002042); material: "saline water (ENVO:00002010), including plankton (ENVO:xxxxxxxx)" | depth 5 m
CCACCACCACCACCGCCACCGCCACCGCCTCCATCAAATACACTATTCCCACCAGACCGAGAAATCCCCCACAAGGGAGTAGAACATGCAGTTGCAACGGCTGAACTGAGTGAGGCTCCAAAATTGGCAATAAATGGATTCGGAGAAAATTTATCTGTTATGTTAGCACCCTCCAACCACTCCGGAGTGGGAAGGGAGTTTTTAGCGATTTTCCTCCATTCTTTTTCGATGCCCAAGGCAAGGTTCGAGCTCGTCTCAGCTGGCCTCTCTGGGGGACTGGTACTGTTCCCTGTATCGGAACTGGTACTGTTCCGGGTACTGTTACTGTTCCCTGATTCCTGGACTGGTACTGTTCCACAGTACTCGGCAATGGCCAAGGCAGCATCTTTCATGGAAATTCCCTGAACATGGGCTACCAGGGCAATAACATCACCGCCTTTTCGCGTAGCGAAGCAGTAGAAAGCCTTTTTTGCGGGTGTTACCACCAGGGCCCGGTCTCCGCCGGATTCACAGCCCGGACACGACCCTCGCCATTGCGCGCTGTTGCCAGCACCTGCAATTCCGAGCATTGGCAGGACATCTTCGATAGGTACTTTCTCCTTCAATTCAGCAAAATCAACAAACGAGGGCATTTCGAATTCCTCCTCAAATTAAAGAACGGGTTTAGCACTTCGTCCAGACTAGACGGTGCATTAGTAAATGCTAATATAGATTAGAAATCATGCAACCCGACGGAGGACATATGAGTACCAAAGGCAACAAGCCACAATTCATCGCGCGCTCAAAACGCAGCGAGGATAGTGACTACATGCAAACCATTGGCGCAGCCTGGAACTTCAAGGAAGGGGAGGGACTGGTCGTGAAACTGGAAGTCGTACCAACGGACTGGGACGGCTCGTTCATTTTGGTGAAACCTAAAGAGGAATAATCGCAACACCCCGCTAACTAGCGGGGTTCTTCTTTCCGTGCGTAAGGGGTGGCGCTATTTTGGTGTGCGTGGTGGTGACCGGCAAACCTCACATGTGGAAGCCCGCTCCCGGCTCGCTCCAGCATCTGAAGGACCCCATGGCAGAGAGGAACTGTTCAATCCAAACTAAAGTTGATCCTGCATTAAATTTATAACTGAATGGAGCGCTGCAGTGTCGCGGGGCGCCGCAATTAAAATTCTTCGAATTAGCCTGACACCAACAGATCTTATGACAGGAAATCTATTTCGAATGGATAGGACGTCAGGTTTTCGTAGCCAGTTTCAGTAATGACAACCTGATCTTCCAGCTTGACGCCGCAAAGGCCGCCGACCTCACCAAAATACACCTCGACACAAAGGCACATGCCAGGCTCCAGCACGCCGTGATAACCGCAGTCATCCCAATCCTCCGGATAGCGAAGGGAAGGGTATTCATCGCAAAGGCCGACGCCGTGGTACATCACGCCATAACGTTGCGCCTGATATTTCTCCGGCAGTTTTTGTCCTCGATCCTTGAGATCCCGAAAACTGATGCCGGGCTTAAGCAAGGACATATTGTGATTAATATGATCATAAGCCGCCCTGTAGAGATCCTTTTCGTATGGGGTTGGTGGTTTGTCGCCAATCTTCCATGTGCGGGACAGATCGGCACAGTAGCCGTAAGGACCGATCAGATCCGTATCGAAAGCCAAAATGTCGCCGTCCTTCATGACGCGGGGACCGCACTCCTGGAACCAGGGGTTGGTACGTGGTCCGGATGACAGTATGCGCGTTTCGATCCATTCGCCGCCACGAATAAAATTACCCTTCTGCAGTTCAGCCCATGCGTCGACCTCTGTCTTTCCCGGAACGGCGGCCCGGCGCATGTCAGCCATGGCGGCCTCGCAAGATGCGATGGCACAACGCATGGCACTTAGTTCGTTGGCGTTCTTTATCTTTCGGGCGTGTTCCGTAACTTCCTGGCCAGGGGATATCTCGAATCCTAATTTCTCTAATGAACGCAGACCATCAATTTCGATTTTGTCGACAGCCAGACGACGGTTATTACCGCTGCGTTCACGCATCAACTCATCAACCTGGCTGGCGAAGGATTCAGCAATTTCCGAACTTCTATCACCGGTTTCAAAATAGAAGAAGCTGGCCCCATGACGAACTTCACGGACCAATGGTAAATGGGCGGAAAGGTGTTCACCAGCATGAAAATCCCACAGCACCATGTAACCATCGGCCGTCACCAGGCAAGCGCGACACGGATTATGCGTCACCCAAAGCTGCATGTTGGTACTGTCGGTGGCATAACGGATATTCAGGGGATCGAACATCAGCAAACCACCCAGGTCTCGCTGTTGAATTTCCCCGACCAATCGCGACAGTCGATAATTTCTCAAAAGAGGAATGTCGGGAACCGTTAGCCCTAACTTTTGCCATTCCTCGAATGCCAGATCCGTCGGCCCAATTTCGACCCGGTCGGAATTGTTAGGTGTGCCGTCCGGCAACAGGTCACTGTTACTAATACGCCGCCGATTAGGGTCGATCTTTCGATTAGAGCCAACAACATAGGGATCTGCGCTCATGGTAGTACCTCTCGTAAATTTTATCGCTAAACAAGTGTAGTCATCTCTTCATTAACGCTTTTCGAAATTTGCGTCTCGTTGCATAAACGTCATGTTTGCCTCCTGATCGAAGGGCAGATACTCAGGCAATGTGACTCCAAGGCGGCACAGTATTGACTTACCCGCATGGGTCCCAATTTCTATGCTCGCATTTTTTCACCGTTTGCATCGTAAAGTGCTTCGCCTAGAATCTCCGCGTCATATAGCTTGCCCAAGATTTCGACTTGAAGTTTCGTTCCTGGCTCAGAGAACTCGGTGGTAACGTACCCCATGGCCATTGACCGCTCTACGTGATGCGCATAGCCGCCGGAAGATATATAACCGACGGCTTTATTCTCCACCAATATTGCTTCGTCGTGAGACACGTCGATGCCATCGACATCGATGATCATCGTCACCAGTTTTTGTTGCGGGCCGGCCTCACGGGCTGCGAGGGTCGCTTGCTTGCCGACAAACTCCTTGTTCCAGTTGATGAACGCATCCATGCCACTTTCGATCGCGTTGAAATCCGGACGGTATTCCAGTGTCCAGACGCCCCAGCCTTTCTCGAGCCGCATCGACAGCAACGCCCTTGCACCATACCAGCGATATCCCAGGTCAGCGCCGGCTTCTTCGATGGCATCCGCCAGGCGCAACAGGTATTGCGGTTTACAGTAAATTTCATAGCCTAGTTCACCGGTGAAGTTGATCCGGTTCAGGATCACCGGCACGCCGCCAACATAGGTCTGGCGCAGGTCTCGGAACTTGAGCGCATCCGCCGAGACATCCTCACGTGTGATCCTTGCCAGCAGTTCCCGGGATTTAGGACCGGATAACGCGATGCCATGCCAGTCATCCGAAACATTGGTATAGGAAATGCCGTCCGGCAGATCCTTTTCAAACCAACGGCGGTGCGCTTCTTGCATGGCGCCTGAACCAAACAGCATAAAGTGGTCTTCGGCCAGGCAAGCCACGGTTAGATCTCCGGCCAGCTTGCCTTTGGGGGTCAACATTGGTGTCAGGGTCAGACGTCCCGGTTTGGGGATGTAACCCGCCAGGATATGGTTCAGATATTCGCGAATACCTGCGCCCTTGAATTCATGTTTGGCGAAGTTCGCGATTTCGATGCCGGCAACTGCTTCTCGCACGGCTTTAATTTCGCGGGCAACGTATTCATGCGATCGATTGCGTTCGAAGGTTGGTTCTTCATGCGCATCATCAGGGCCATTGGCAAACCACTGAACATTCTCCAGGCCAAAACCCTGATCCATGACCGCCCCTTTGGCGATCATGCGATCGTAAAGCGCGGTGGTTTTTTGTTTGCGACCTTTCGGCAGGGTTTCGTTCGGGAAGGTCATCACGAAACGGCGTTCATAGTTTTCAGACGATTTCACGGTACCCCAGTCGGGCGAGGCGAATTCTCCAAAACGGGCGACGTCCATGGCCCAGACATCAATGGAGGGTTCACCGTCTATCATCCATTCCGCCAAGGTAAGACCGACACCGCCACCTTGGCAAAAGCCAGCCATTACGCCGACGGCAACCCAGTAGTTTTTCATGCCTGGTACCGGGCCAATCAATGGGTTACCGTCAGGCCCAAAGGTAAACGGGCCGTTGATTACGTCCTTGATACCTGCGTCTGCCATTGCGGGGAGACGTTCGAAGGCCTTCTCCAGGCGATCGGCAACACGGTCCAGGTCTGGTGGTAGCAATTCATGGCCGAAATCCCATGGTGTACCCTCGACCTTCCAGGGTGTGGCCTGGGCTTCATAGGTTCCGAGCAACATACCCTTGCCTTCCTGGCGACAGTACACGTTGGCTTCGAAGTCGATTCCGTGGGGCAATTGCTGACCGAAGTTGGCAACAATATCCATCGGCTCGGTAATCAGATAGTGGTGCTCCATCGGCTGTACAGGCAGATGGATACCGGCCATATGCCCGATTTCACGCGCCCAGAGACCACCACAGTTCACCACCTGCTCCGCGTTGATCACTCCTTTGGTGGTCGTGATATCCCAGCTTCCATCGGTACGCTGTGACATTCTGGTTGCGCCACAATGCGTAAAATACTGCGCGCCATGGAATTTTGCGGCCTTGGCAAAGGCATAGGTTGTACCTGAAGGATCGAGATGCCCGTCCTGTGCGTCCCATAGCACTGCATGGTAGTGATCCGGGTCGATCAGTGGATGGCGATCGGCCAGCTCCCTAGGGGAGATGAACTCCTGATCCAGTCCCATATACCGCGCCTTTGAACGCTCACCTTTTAGGTAGTCATACCAGCCTTTCGTCGAGGCCGCGTAAAAGCCTCCGGTCTGATGCAGGCCTACCGATTGGCCCGACAACTCTTCGATCTCCTTGTAGAGATTGATGGTATAAGACTGCAGGCGCGAGATGTTCGGGTCTGAACTGATGGTGTGGATACCACCGGCTGCGTGCCACGACGATCCTGACGTCAGCTCGTCGCGTTCCAGTAGCACCACATCCTTCCAGCCAAACTTGGCCAGGTGAAACAGAATCGAACAACCAACCACACCACCGCCAATAACCACCACCCTAGCATGGGTTGGTAATTGCTTTGCACCAACACTGGTATCTTTGAGTATTTCGGGCATCAGTTTTTCTCTTGGGTAATCCTGTTGACAGTCGGGACTATCACGTCGGGTTAAAAGTCGGTCTTCACGCCGCCTTCTTCTTTGCGCCTGGTTAAAAACGCGTCGAGTTCCTCTCGAATTGCAGGATCGATTGACGGCTCCTGGTAAGTGGCCAGTCGCTGCTTCCAGACCGCATTGGCGCGCTGAATTGCGATCGGTTCTCCGGCTTCCTTCCAGGTTTCAAAATTGCGCCAGTCGCTCAATATGGGTGTGTAAAATGCATCTTTGTAACGGGATTGAGTGTGAGCCGTGCCGAAGAAATGACCGGCCGGACCAACTTCTCCGATGGCACCAACCGCCAGTTCATCGTCGCCGGTGTCCAGTGGTTGCAGGAACTCGCCCACCATCTGCAGTAAATCAATATCGAGAATGGTCTTCTCATAAGAGCAACATAGGCCGCCTTCGAGCCAGCCAGCGCCGTGCATGAGCATGTTGGCGCCGCCGTTGATTGCACCCCACAGCGAGAACACGCTCTCGTAGGCTGCCTGCGCATCAACAGTATTAGCTGCACAAACGTTGGAGGATCGGTAGGGAATGCCGTATTTCCGCGCCAGTTGGCCGCCGATGTGTTGGGCTTTCATGTACTCCGGTGTCCCAAAAGCAGGTGAACCCGACTTCATGTCTACATTAGAGGTAAATCCCCCGTACATAGCCGGCGCGCCCGGATTGACCATCTGGCTGAAGGCAATGCCTGCCAATGCTTCCGCGTTTTGAAGTACCAGGGCGCCCCCGATGGTCACCGGCGCCATCGCACCGGACAGGGTGAACGGCGTGATCACGACCGCCTGGTTCATTCGTGCCAGGTCAATCACACCCTGCATCATCGGTATATCGAGCTGAAGCGGAGAGTTGGTGTTGATGATGGAAAACAGACAGGTCTTTTCGCGTAATTGCTCCATCGTCAGGCCGTGGGCGATGCGGGTCATTTCCAGAGAATCCGCGACGCGGTCTTCACCCAGTGAATAAATACAATAAGCCTTGTCAGTCAGCGTGATGTAGTCGTAAATGCAATCCAGATGACGGATCGAGGCATGAACATCCACGGGTTCCACAGGGTACCCACCTGTGACATGGAGGATATTGTGCATCTGCGCAAGTCGCAGGAAGTTGCGGTAATCCTCCTGGTTGCCGGTACGACGTCCGCGATCAATATCTGAACAGTTGGGTGCACTCGCCATCATGTCGAAAACCACGTTGTCACCGCCGAGTACAACCGAGTGCTCAGGGTTGCGCGCATGCAGTGTGAATTCACTTGGCACCGTCGCGATTTTCTCCATAATTAAGTCCGGGTCGAAGCGCACCTGCTCGGTACTCTCGTCGACCTCAGCGCCCGCTTCACTCATAATGCGTCGTGCTTGTGGCAGCAGGACTCGCAGGCCAGTTTCCGCCAACACTTTGAGCGAAGCCTGGTGAATGGCTTCGAGTTGCTCGTCTGTGGCAACCGCCACGGGTTGATACGATTTTTTCAACTGTGTAAAAGGTCGCTGGGCAAAAGTTGTCGGGGCTTCTACAGCATCGCCACGGCGGCGTTGGCGCCGACCTCTTGATCTGGTTTCGCTCATAATAGGTGTCTTGATTGATTAGTGGATCTTGTTCAGATTCAGCAAAACCTTGATCGCTTCACCATTGTTCAACGCAGCGAATCCCTGGTCGAAATCTTCAAGGTCGAGTTGATGGGTAATCACTGGTGAAATATCCAGTCCGCTTTCCAGCATCGCTAACCCCTTGTGCCAGGTATCGAACATTTCACGGCCATAAATACAGGTGAAGCGCAGGCTCTTGAAGATCGCGCGGCTTAAGTCGACAGGCACCTTGTCGGCAAATAAGCCGAGTAACGCAATCTGTCCACCGTTGTTCATCGAATCGATCATCAGGTCCAGAGCCGGTGGCGCACCGGACATTTCCAGCCCGACATCGAATCCTTCTTTCATGCCGAGTTTGGCCATCACGGTTTTCATGTCGTCACGGCCGACCTTGAAACCTTTCGAAGCGCCCATCTTTTCAGCCAGCTCAAGGCGCTTTTCGTTCAGGTCGGTCACCACTACATGACGCGCGCCGACATGCCGGCAAATCGCCGCCGCCATCAGGCCAATCGGCCCGGCGCCGGTAATCAGCACGTCCTCACCATATAGATCGAATTTCAACGCGGTATGCACCGCGTTGCCGTAAGGATCGAGCAGCGCGGCAAATTCATCCGGGATGCTATCGGGGATCGGATAGACGTTGTGCGCCGGGATGACCAGATAGTCGGCGAAAGCGCCCGGGCGATTAACCCCAACACCCTTAGTGTTCGGGCAATAGTGCTCGCGCCCGGCGCGGCAATTGCGACAGGTGCCGCAGACGATATGACCTTCGCCGGAAACGCGTTGCCCAATGTCAAACCCATCAACTCCGGCGCCTAGTTCCTCGATAACTCCAACGAATTCGTGGCCGACGGTCATGGGATAGGGAATGGTTGCAGCGGCCCAGGCATCCCAGTTGAAGATATGTATGTCTGTACCGCAAATCGCGGTTTTCGTAATCTTGATCTTGACGTCGCCAGGTCCAACCTCGGGTATGGGCAGCTCTTGCAGAGTCAGACCAGGGGCGGCCTCCTGCTTTATCAGTGCGCGCATGTTTTCTACTCCTGATATCAAATGAGGTTAAATCAGTCCGAATGCCTTGCCCACTTCGGTGAAAGCGGCAATAGCTTGGTCGATCTGGTCAAAACTGTGGGCCGCAGACATCTGCGTACGGATACGTGCCGAACCCTGCGGTACCACCGGATAAGAAAATGCAATGACGTAAATGCCTTTTTCCAGTAGTGCGTCCGCTACTTGTGCCGCCAGAGCCGCGTCGCCGATCATGACCGGAATAATTGGGTGATCACCCTCAATCAGGTTGAAGCCAGCCGAGCTCATGCCTTCGCGAAAACGCGCCGAATTGGCGTGTAATCGTTGTCGCGCATCATGACTGCTTTCGGCTATTTCAATGGCCCTGATTGCGGCTGCGCAGAGGGATGGCGCTAAAGCATTGGAAAAAAGATAGGGACGAGCGCGTTGTCTTAATAGGTCGACGATCGGCTTTGGCCCGGCAATATAGCCCCCCGACGCGCCGCCAAGCGCCTTGCCGTAAGTGCCACTCAGTATCTGTACCCGGCCTTCGACATTCTTGAACTCAGGCGATCCTGCGCCTCGTGCACCGAGAAGGCCGGTGGCGTGACAATCGTCCACCATCACGGTCGCGTCGTATTTTTCTGCCAAATCACAGATGCCCGGCAAGTCAGCCACGATCCCGTCCATCGAGAACACACCATCGGTCACAATCAAGCGCGTGCGATAGTCTCCTGCCTTTTGTAGCTGTTGTTCGAGATCGGCCATGTCGTTGTTGGCATAGCGGAAACGCTGCGCCTTGCACAGGCGTACCCCATCAATAATGGATGCATGATTAAGCGCGTCAGATATGATGGCGTCACGCGCATCGAGCAGAGGTTCAAAAACGCCGCCGTTGGCATCAAAGCAGGACGGGAAGACGATGCAGTCTTCCATTCCAAGGTAAGCAGCGGTTTTCACTTCCAGCACCTGGTGTAAATTCTGGGTGCCACAGATAAAGCGCACCGATGCCATTCCAACGCCATGGCTGTCGAGCGCCCGCTTGGCGGCATCGATCAGGCGCGGATCGTTGGCAAGGCCAAGATAGTTGTTGGCGCAGAAATTGATCACCTCTCGATCGCCGGCCGGGCCTGGCGTTACTATCCGGCTCGACTGCGGAGAATGTAGCGACCGCTCGCGTTTCATCGTGCCGGCGGCTTCGATTTCCGTTAATGCTTTTTGTGCCAGATCAATCACGTTCATTGCAATAATCCGATATGCAGGAAACGTTACAATATATTGGAAAAATAGTAGTCAGGCAAGCAAAACTAACAATCAAAAAGACAGTTTTAGACAATAGGTGAGGATTCGCGATATTGGGAGGGTTGTGCGACCAGCAACAATGCTTCGGTTTCCTTGTCAGACTGGTTGCTGATGCAATGCGGTCGGTCGGCCCGGTAGCGCAAAGTATCTCCGGTCGTGGCATCGACATCCTTGGAATCCACGGAAATACGCAATTGACCACGAATACAGGTCAGGTGTTCGAAGGTGCCCTGTGCATGGGCATTGGAATCCAACTTTCCGCCCGGTTTCATAATCAGTCGGTACCATTCCACCGGCAGCACGGTACGTCTAGGGCTTAACATGAAGAGCTCACACAGGCCATCGGCGCTGCGGCGCATTGGTGTCGAGTAGTGATGCAGGTGCTCGATGGGGTCTTCCTGCTGTGCCTCTTGATCGAGAATGCTGAGATCGAGGCCGAGCGCCTGTGCCAGTGACCAGACAATTGAAAAGGTCGGATTGGCTGTACCGCGTTCAATGGCTGACAGCATGGAACTGGACACACCGGTACGCTCCGATAGTCGCTCCAGTGTCAAACCGAGCGCCTTGCGGGCAATCTTTACGTGTTTACCGATATCGGGGGCTGATTCTGCCATTATAGTGGAATTGGGTTCTAATTAGATTGACTTTCAGTTCAATATCCAATATATCGTCCATAATTCTAATATATCGGAAAATGAAATCGGTATTATGGCATACATCAGCACACGTGGTCATGGAGCTCCTGTCGATTTGCAGGATTTGTTGGTTCGCGGAACCGCTGAAGACGGTGGCCTTTATGTTACAGAAGACTGGCCAACACTTTCAAGTAGTGCATTATCTGCGCTTGCGCGTAAGTCCTATAGCGAAATTGCCTCCGGACTACTCGAGCTTTTCGGCGGTGAGAACTGGAAAACTGGAGGTTTTAGTGAAGGCATCCGACAATCACTCGACAATTTCGCGGTGCCGGAGGGGCCACCGCTGGTCAAACTCGACGAGAAACTGTGGGCACTGGAACTCTTCCATGGACCGACCTTTGCTTTCAAGGACTATGCTTTGGTGCCTCTTGCGCAAACCATCGAACACAAATTGCACCTTGAAGACGGGCAAGCCACGGTACTTTGCGCGACCTCTGGAGATACCGGGGCGGCAACCGCGGCTGCCTTCAAATAGCATATGTATTTTTTTTGTTGTTCGGGTTTATATCGATTCCAAATAGTCATCGTCCCATAGTTCCAATGTTTACAACATGCATCAACTTTGACAATTGAAGCAATGCATCTCAAATGTCTTCACGTTCCAGCAAATGAGAAATACAGTCCTAACTTAAAGGTAGTTTCTTGCTCGATGTAAGCGAAAGAAGGTAAGATCTTCGACTAATTCCAGCGATAAAGTACTTTTATTAATAGGAAAATCGAAATTGGTCAAGAGAATGTTTCAGTGCTTCAGCAGCGCATTTTGGTACGCTCACAGGTTTAATTTCTGAGGAAATCTAGATTTGCAGGCGTTCCGCCTTCTACCC
>CEOY01061783.1_pt1 | contig 10555 bp, 4 predicted proteins | sample 530591 | NCBI WGS metagenome assembly CEOY01 (sample SAMEA2620651, study PRJEB7988) | marine metagenome | biome: marine biome (ENVO:00000447); feature: surface water layer (ENVO:00002042); material: "saline water (ENVO:00002010), including plankton (ENVO:xxxxxxxx)" | depth 5 m
AGAAACGGCAAGCCTACATTATTTACAAACTTTATTGAAGATAACGGCAAGGTCGAAATTGCAAATGCAAAAATGACTTTGACAAAACTAAACCATCAAAGACAGAAAGAACAACTTGCAAACGATTTACTTGAAGCAAATCAAAGTGATTTAATTACCGCATATGAAGCAGGTAAAAGTTTTTTACTTGGTGGAGGTACAGAGGAAGAATCTAGATTATCAAACACTGTTTCTGATTTTGAAAACTGGATGGAGTCTCGGGTTGCTAAAAATGCAGATGGCGTTGAGGCAAGATTGCTTAAAGCAGGGGCAGATCAACAACATCAGATTGCATTAAAGACTGCTTTTATATCTGGTCGAATAGAAAATATTATGCCTTCTCTGTATGGCAACCCAATACAAAGACAAATCTTTTTATTAGCAGTGCAAACTAATGGAGAGAATCCAGAGATATTAAATAAATTAAGTCCCGATTTAATTCCTGAGCTTCAAACTATTTTAAAATTTACAACACCTGAAACCAAAGAGAGTTTTATAAAATATATAAGTGGGCTTGATAGTGAGCTTGGAACTTTAGAAGGAAGAGAAAAGGCTTATTTAACAGAACAAGAAAACATTCAAACTTCAAAAGAAAAAGAAGAAATAGATTTAAGAAAATCAATTAAAAAAATTGGTGTAGAAAAATTTAAGATTGATTTGTCAGAAAGATCAGATCTTAAAACTGCAGAAATATATGGCAAAGCTGCTAGTGCCTATAATTTATTTTATCAAAATATTGAAGCAGGTCCGATGTCTTTTGAGATTAAAGGCGCACAACAAGGCACTATGCAACTTGTTGCTCTAATGGAAAGTGCGGCTGCGGATATAGGGAGATTAACATTTACATTAGATGGTTTTGTAAATGATCCAGAAATAATGCTTAAAGCTGAAACAAGAAATGAAATGATTAAGGAGTTACGCCAAAGCTATCTTAAAGGTTTTATAGCTCTTGGGATGGAAGATGGTAATGCTGATGATTTTGCAAGCGCAATAATTGGTGAGGGTAGTAGAGAAGGTCTTACACGATTTCAAAGTACATTGATTGATTTATTAAATGGTGCTCGTCTTTATAAAGGTGACGATAGAGCAGAACTAAATAGTTACGTTAAGCAATCAAAAAATAATATAAAGCAAATGCGTTTAGATTTTCAAGAACACAGTGCTTTGATTACAACAACAACGAGACTGTCTAGTGAAGCAAGGCGTGGCGCAATGACTTCCGAATCTTTTGCTAAATTACAACAAAATATAATGAGTAGTAATCTTACAAAAGATCAAAAAAGAAATCTTATTAATGAAGTAAAACTTAGTGCTGCGGAAGGTGTAATTAATGTTTTAGTTGATCCAGATGCAACAGAACTTAACGCTATGCAGCTTTATATTGATAGTGATGGTACAAGTAAGGATGAGGCTATTAATGAGCTTTCTCCAGAAAGTTTAGCAATTGCTCAAGCAGTAGTAGAAATTTCTGCAACTGTACCTAATGCAAAGTCTAGAATTACTAAAGTTCTAAGAGGCAGAGAAGAAATTATAAGACAACAAGAAGCTGAAGCAGAAGCACTGTTAAAAGACGAAACAAAAAAACTTAAGAACAGAAAATCTGTTTTTAATCCTATTTCTCAAAAAACAAAAGACGTGAGAGAGGAAGCAGATAATATTTTAGAACAAAATGGAATTGTTTCTCCTATTGATAAAAGTTCTTTAAATCCTTTATTTTATGCTATTAATGCTAATACTTTTACCCAAAAGATGATTGACTTCACTAATAGTTTTATGGATGGACGCATTGCTTTTTCAGAAGAAGAAAGTGAAATTATGTTGCGGCATCTGCAAAGATTAACAAATGATATGATTTCTTATAAGCCAAATGCTGACGGAATAGGAATAGATGAAGGTAATTACGGAATACCGATTGATAGGTTAAGAGGTGTTGACGGTATAAGCAATACTACAAGAGCGCAAATCAAAGAGCTTATTGCAAGAAAAGAGTATTATGGAGATAGAAGATCTGCTGCTGAGTTGCTTTTAGAAATGAGACAACAAGCAGATAGTAAAGAATCGCAAATAAATGTTAATAAAGTTTTTTCTGATAGTAGAGGTAAATCAATTTCAGAAGAACAATTTGTTGCTAATACTTTAAGGATTTCAAATTCAAATGTTATTGCAGATTTAGCACCAATTGCAAAAATGTATGCACAAATGGGTTACAATGCTAGAGCAGTTGGAAAAAAACTTACTCAAGAGTTTAAAGATAATTACCATGAATCTCAGTATGTTATTGATTTAGGTTTAGGTGCTGCATTTTTTGAAGGTAAGCAATATTCTAAACTTGCTTTAACAAGACAATTTCCTGACCCAGACCAAAGAAGAGAATTTATTAGATTAATAAATGAATCTTTGCCAAGAGAATTTAGAGTAGGTCCTCCACAGCAATTAGGATATACAATAATAAGAAAAGACCCCGACTCAAAAAGAAGGGCTAAAAAAGAGTTTGTTGAAACAGGTATGACAAAAGAAGTTTTTCTTGTGCCTGTTGAAGGCGCAGAATTTGAAGCACCTCAATATTATGCTTATTTTAAAGATAATGATGGTGAGTTACGTCCTTTAATATATGAAGATGCACCTGATGATTTTGGAGCAGAAACAGGAAAACCACCAACTATAATGTTTCCAATGTTTGATGGTACAATAACAGAAGATTTTATGAAAAATAAGTTTGAAGAAGAACAAAAACAAATATTAATAGAAGCAGAAGAAGCTTTCAAAAAAGCAAATACGCCTTTGTTTTCAAATGATGTAAAGATAAGATTTGGACTATTTAAAAGTTTAGGTATTCCACTAAGTGGTGATGAAGAATATGGCGATAGAAGTGGGTTTCTATTCGTTGGTGATTAAATGAAAAATGGATTAACAACATTACCAAAACTTACTTATAGACCTGATATTGCAATTAACGATCAAGAAAGTCCTGAATTTTTTGATACTGTTGGTGCAAACCTTGCTTATAGATATGACCCTTTAATTGATAGAATAAGGGAGATAAATAATTTTGGTTGGTTACCAGAACTAGAAGAGGGATTTAATCCTGTTGATAATATATCAGAAGATTTAAAACCATATGCTGTTGAGTTAGCAAGAGCTAAAAGCCAAGAGCATCTAAATTTTTTAGAAACAGAATTGAGAAACTCTATTGCGTCTAGGGATGTAATGGGTAAATCTTCTACTCTTGCTGCTCTTGGTGCAGAGTTTTTTGATCCAATTAATTATGTTCCTTTGCCATTTATAAGAGGTGCTAGAGGTGTTTCTAAAGCACTTAGAACTGGTGCAGCAACGAGTGGATTAGTTGCAACACAGGAAGCTATTAGATATCCATTTGATCCGTTAGCAACACCACAAGAAGCTTTTATGAATATTGGTACTGCTTTTGCAATAGGCACAAGCTTACAAGCTGCAATTTCTATTCCCAAGACAAGAAGGGCAAGAGCAGCTTTAGAAGCAGAAAAAGAAATAAATAACCTTAAAGCAGCTATTGATCCTGATTATAAACCTAAAGGCAATGTTGCAAAGGCTATGCCTCAAAAAACAGCAACAAAAGATTTAAATATTGCTGACAGTATTTTCACAAACTCATGGCTATACAATGCTGTTACAACTCCTATGAAAAGAGTTTTACAAGACAAAAGTATTCCTGACAGTGTTAAGCTTGCAACGCTTGAAATAGCTAATGACTCAGGAATATTGCTTGCTGCTAATAAAGCAGGAAAAGCATTAAAACCTTCTGTATTTCAGAATACAAAATTATTAGAAGGAGAAATGGTAAAAACATATGACGAGCTTGTTAAAATATGGGGTAGAGCAACAGGCAAAGGTGTTATTGATCCAATGGATTATATGCACAAAAGAAGCGATTTTGAGGAATGGATCACAGCCGTAGATGTAAAAGCAATGAAAGGTCAAAAAGCTGCTGATGATTATGAACAGCAAGCAATGACTGCTTTAAATAAATATTATGATGCATGGGAAGTAAGGTTAAGAGAACAAGGTCTTATTGGTAATAACCAGTTTTACAAAAGAGACATTTCAAGACGTCAACTTAGAATAGAAGAACTTAACGAGAATCTTAAAGCAGTTAAGAAAAACTCTGAAAAAGCTTTTATTAAAAGAGCAATTGCAAATCAACAAAGAGAAATAGATCGGCAAACAGCTATTCTAAATAGTAAGCCAGATCCAAAAGTAATGCCTCCAAACGAAACAATATTTCGTCCAAGATATTGGGATAGAAATATTATTAAGAAAAACAGAGAAGAGTTTGAACAAGTTTTGTTTAGGTGGTTCAAAGATAATCCAACTCAAGTTGAAAAAGTAAGTAAAGAAGGCAGGGAAATAATTACACTTTCTCAAAAAAAATCAGACGTACAAAAACGTGTTAAAGAATTAACTGATAAAATAATTAATAACACTGATGATTTAGATTTTGATAAAGGATTTTTTGGTTTCGGTAAATCAAAACATATGAAACATAGGCTTGTTGATATTCCAAATAGTGAGGTTACTAAGTTTATTCATACTAATCCTATTCAAGTTATGAGAGCATACGTTACAAGAACAGGCTCACGGTACGAGTTTGCAAAACAATTTGGCTCAAGATCTATTGACGATTTGCTTGATGAGCAAGAAGTAGAAATGATCCTTAAAGGCGTCAAAGAAAACAAACGTTTTGCTGTTTTAAAAGATATGCGTCATTTATATGAGCGTGTAGCAGGTAGTGTTATTCATAGAAATCCTAGTTCATGGGATTACCAAGTTGCAGAAGTATTAAGGACTGCTGCACAGCTTGGCTATCTTGGAAAAGCAGGTGTATCAACTCTTACTGAACCTGCAAAGATTATAATGGAGCATGGTATTGGCCCTACTATGAAAGGGCTGTTTTCATTTATGAAAAACAATCAGCTTAAACTTGGTGCAAAAGAAGCTAGGATTGCAGGAGAAGCATTAGAAATATTATTTGGTAGTGTTCATATGAGATTAGTAGAGGATTTAGGTAACAATCCTTTACGTTCTAATATCTTTGATAAAACTAAAAATGCTTTTTATTTGCTAAATGGATTAGCACCAATCACAAGAATATTTAAAGATTTTGATGCTATGATGCGTAGCCATACTTTGATTGATTATTCTGTAAGATTAGCAAAAGGCGAAGCATCACAGATGGAAACAGAATATCTTGCAAGGTATTTAATTGATAAAGATATAGCAAAACGTATTGCAAATCAAAAGAAAGCAAAATGGCAACAAAATGATTCTGGTCTTTATCTAGCAAATTCTGATGCTTGGACTGACAGGCTTGCGCAAAACAGATTTAGGGCTGCTCTTAGCTCTGGTGTTGCAAATACTATTTTAATGGGTACTCCTGCCGACAAACCAATTATTACTGATGGTGTTGCTTATATTCCAATGCGTGTTGCTAAGTTATTTGGGATGAAAGAAGATTCTAAATACAGAGGATACTCACGAATTGAAAGCGGATTGCTTGGACTCCCATTTCAGTTCTATAGCTATAGCTTGGCTGCTGTTAATAAAACAATGGGTGCTATGGCACATGGTCAACTTAAATCTCAGTTTATTGGTGTTGCTGCTGCAATGGGTCTTGGTTATATGGTTTTACAAACAAGAACACCTGACTTTGTAGAAATGGATTTTGAAGATCAGTTTGCAAGGGCATTTGATTATTCTGGTATTGCGCCATTGTTTTCTGATTTGTTTTATACAGCAATGGCAACAAGTTTAGCTCTAGGTGGGCCTAATATAACAGGCGGTTTGCTCGAAGCAAAATATCCACAAGAACCAAATACTGTTGATGCTGCTACTGCGGTGCTTGGCGCAGGTCCATCTATTGCTGTTGATTATGCAAGAGCATTTGACAATTTATTTAAAGGCAACATTGAAGAATCTAAACGTGAATTAAGAAGAATAATTCCATTCTATGGCATACCTTATATTAATGCTGTTGGTAATAATTTAAGTAGAGCAGTAGAAGAAAATTATGGAACTGTAACAATAGGTCGTAATTAATTGTGCGGAATTTTTTGTTTTTTGTGCGTTGAAGCAAACTTATTACATTTATATTCTGCACTCAAATGAGGGTTTACTATGACAATTAATATTGCAGACAATTCACCGCGTATTTCCTACACTGTTTCTTCAGGAGTAACACAAACAAGTTTTGCAGTTCCATTTGAATTTTTTGATAACGCAGATTTAAATGTATTTATTGATGGCGTATTACAAACAATTACTACTAACTACACTGTTTCGGGTGGCGATGGTTCTACTGGTACTATTTCTATGTCTGTCACAGGTGGCGCTGGTGGGTCTACTGTTGTCATTACTCGTAATATAACTCTTGAACGAACAACTGACTTTCCTGTTTCTGGTGCTTTTAACATTGTTGCTCTTAATACAGAGCTTGATAGACTTGTAGCTATCTCTGCTGATTTGCAAGACCAAGCTAATCGTGCATTGCAACTTACTGATTTTGATGCTGCGGTGTCACTTGTCCTCCCTGATGTTGACACTCGTAAAGGAAAGACGCTCGCTTTCAATGCATCAACTGGCGCAGTGGAAGCAGGCCCAAGTATAACAGATGTTCAAACTGTTTCTGCTGCGTCAACTGACATAGCACTACTAGCTGATATACAAGACGGAACAGTATCGACTAATGCTATAACAAATGTAGCAAGCAATATTACAAACATTAACACTGTTGGGAATATATCTACAAACGTAACAACTGTTGCAGGAATAAGTGCTAATGTAACTACAGTAGCAGGTATAGCATCTAATGTTACTACAGTCGCAGGTGACACAACTCATATTCAAGCATTAGGTCCAATAAGTACAAACATAACTACGGTTTCAGGATCTATTACAAACGTAAATACAGTAGCTACTAACATTGCTAGTGTTAATTCTGTTGCCGCAAGTATTGCAAATGTAAATATTGTTGCTGCTGATCTTGCTGAAACTGTATCTGAAATAGAAACCGTTGCTAATGATCTTAATGAAGCATCTTCTGAAATAGATACGGTTGCAACAAATATAACAAATGTAAATACTGTTGGTAATAATATTACTAGCGTAAATACAGTAGCTTCTAATAATGCAAATATTACCGCTGTTGCGGCTGATGCTACGGATATTGGAATTGTTGCAAGCAACATATCAAATGTTAATACTGTTGGTGGTATTTCAGCGAATGTTACAACAGTCGCAGGAATATCAAGTGATGTTACTGCTGTTGCAGCACTAGGTCCTAATATTCAAACAATTGGTCAAAGTTCAAATACTCAAAATATTAATACTGTTGCCGCAGACTTAACTGGCTCTAATAATATTGGAACTGTTGCAGGATCTATTACTAATGTTAATAATGTTGGCGGTAGTATTACAAATGTAAATACAGTTGCAAACAATCTGACTTCTGTAAACGCATTTGGGAATCAATATATTATAAGTTCAACAGCGCCTAGCAATCCAAACTTAGGATTGTTATGGTTTGATTCTGCTACTGGTGTAAACACTATGAAGGTTTACAATGGTCAGAGTTTTCAAAATGCAGGATCAAGTGTAAACGGTACATCAGAAAGATTTGAGTATGTTGTTGGAACAAACTCAGGATCTTATACTGGATCTACTACTACATTTCCATGCGTTTATGATGCAGGATTTGTAGATGTATATTTAAATGGTGTTAAACTTGCGGCTTCTGATTTTACAGCAACAAACGGAAGTACCGTAGTTTTAAATGTAGCAGCTAATACTGGCGATTCTGTGGCTATCGTTGGTTTTGGAACTTTTGTTTTATCAAGCCACTATACTAAAACTCAAACAGATGCCCTTCTCGATGATGTTGAGGCACTAGCATTAGCAGGACTTTAACATGACAATAAATACTACAACATTAAAAGCTAATCTTACTACTAAGATTAACAATACTAGCGGCACTACGGATGCCAAAGAGTTTTTACTTTTGGGCAAAGCGGTTGAGGCTGTATCAAGCACAGGAATAGGTTCTAGCAACATAGACTTTGGTAGCTACAAGATAACCTATTCTAATAATTATGCGACTTTAAGTGATCTTCCAAACGCTTCTACATATCATGGAATGTTTGCCCACGTACATGCAGAGGCGGCTGGATTTTACTCGCATGCTGGAGCGTGGTACAAACTGGTTAATTACGACACTTCTGGGAATTTAACCATAAGTGGTAATCTTACAGTAAATGGTACAACGACAACTATTAACTCAACAACATTAGATGTTGATGATTTAAACATTACGGTTGCCAAGGGCGCAGCAGACGCAGCAGCAGCAAATGGCGCAGGGCTTACAGTAGACGGTGCATCAGCAAACATTACCTATACATCTGCAACAGATACTTGGGATTTTAACAAGGCTATAACTGGCACTTACACAAGTCTAAATCCAGTGGTGAATACAGCAAATGTAGTTACATCACAGACAATAGATATGACGAAGCCTATGCATCATTTTAACATGACAGGTGGTACTGCTTTTTCTGGTGTAAGTGTAGCAGCAGGTCGTACATCTATGATGATATTAGATACAACAGCAACGCCTCATACACCTACTTGGGCATCAGATATTAAATGGCCAGCAGCAACAGAACCAACTTGGTCAGATAGTCGTTATTGGGTTGTATCATTCACTTGCAAAGATAGCACAACAATTCTCGCATCAGCCCAAGGCTATACAATATAAGGAGGTAGACAAATGAGTTTACCAACAAACTTTTTTATAGGTCGAGGCGGCGGTAGTGCATCTTCGTTTGGTTCTTCAGTAGGCTATCATGATACAACTATGACAAACGCAACATATGGTTGGTTTTCAGCAGGGTCGTTTGGATATATAGGCGTTGATGCTGGTGCTGATTATAAATTTACCGCAGGGCAAGATGTTTCTACTGGCATTTTTAGATGGAAAGGAATGAGTACTCAATCTAACTCATTTTATATTTTGGTTTTTGAATTTGTTTCAGGTCATACTTATGACATACATTATGGATTTAGAGTAGATTCTGTTGGTAATACTTACGGCGTAGTTCAAACTATAAACATTTCTAGTTCAGTATATACTTTTGGTAATTCTGTTATTCCGTCAACTGGCGATTATTATTTAGGTTGGCGTTCTGGCGTACCTTCTGGCGTAGCTTATGGAAGTTCAGGTAATTTGTACTCAGAAAGTACTACAGGATTACCAAATTCATATAGCAAATGGTCGACTACACAAGGTAATTCTAATACTCAACCTTACGCGGGTGAAAGAATAACTTTCGATCAAGTAGATCAGCAAGATTACATAGCTATTAGAATAGAATAATTAGGAGAGGTTTATGAGTAAAGCACGAGATTTAGCAAACTTAATATCACAGGGTAATCCTCTCTCAGATGGTGCAATATCAGTTGCTGAGATAAGCGATTTAACTGCAAGCGCAGCCGAGCTAAACAAACTTGATGGTGTGACTGCAAGCACAGCCGAACTTAACCAAGTGGTTGGTGCTACAAGCGCCCTTCAGACACAGCTAGATAACATTAGCGTTACCTCCGGCAGCTTGACCAAGACGTTTACCCAAAACGAAACGGCTGACATTACCTTGTCTCAAGGGATTACGTCTGCACCAGTAGTATCTGCAACGAAAGAAGTGCCACAAACAGGCGTATCAACGAAGGGTAATTGGGATGTAAACTCTACAGCATCGAACTATGACTTCCACAACACGGCTGCTAATGTAACGCTTACGCCTAGTACTGTAGCTAATACCAGTATTTCTCTTACACAAGTTGGTTCTGATTTAGATATTAATACTTATGGCCCAAAACCAAGTCCGTTTTTTAAACCTGATGGCACAAAGATGTATATTTGTAGCCAATCAAACGCATATATCTATACCTATTCTCTTTCTACTGCATGGGATTTAAGCACTGCTACTTGGGATGGGTTTAGTCACGGTGTTTCTACAAATGCTGCGACAAGTGAGGGTGACCCAACAGATATATTCTTTAAACCTGATGGAACTGTATTATTTTATGTTGGCCAAAGTAATGACCAAGTTAGAGCTTTTAACTTATCAACTGCTTGGGATTTGAGCACTGCTACCATATCAACTACAAATGATTTTTCTACAGCAAGTCAAGAAACTGCGCCAAAAGGTTTGTATTTTAAACCTGATGGTACAAGAATGTATATTGTTGGTGGTAATGGTAACGCAACATTTCAGTATAATTTATCAGCCGCATGGGATTTAACATCTGCTAGTTATACCTCATCTTTTAACAGTGCAATTCAAGATAATGGGCCAAATGGAATTTCATTTAATTCAACTGGCACAAGAATGTATGTACTTGGTGGAAGCAGTGGTAATGGAAAATTATTTCAATACAATGTAGCTACTGCATGGGATATTACTTCTGCAAGTTATGCTAATGTTTTTGCAGA
>CEOY01031605.1_pt1 | contig 10523 bp, 9 predicted proteins | sample 530591 | NCBI WGS metagenome assembly CEOY01 (sample SAMEA2620651, study PRJEB7988) | marine metagenome | biome: marine biome (ENVO:00000447); feature: surface water layer (ENVO:00002042); material: "saline water (ENVO:00002010), including plankton (ENVO:xxxxxxxx)" | depth 5 m
TGCAAGCAAACCTGCACCAATCAATAGATAGTTTAGAGGGTCGTGGTATTGTGAAAGAAATCGAATGAATGCTGAGGTCTTTTCAGGCTCTCTGAGCTTATTTTCTCCATATTTTTCAAGGCGGTTTTCGGCCTCTTTGGATGACAAACCTCCCAAAGGAGTGTCGAATTCAGTGATGACTTCGTCACCACTTTTTGTGTGCCAAAGAGTATCTGACATGCCACCACCCGAGCATTTGCTCTATTCTTCGGGAAAACTTACGCTTTATGATTATACGGGTGGGTATTCCGTTACATTTTAGCCGATTATTTGACAAATAGGTTGTTGGTCGGGGAGTTATGAGCGGAGATGGAGAGCCATGGATCCCTGCTCATATGAATATCCAAGAACTCACTGTTAGGGTAATCGTAATCGGAGTTCTCCTTGGTGGTGTAATGACCGCCGCAAATGCCTACCTCGGGCTGTATGTAGGGATGACCGTTTCAGCATCAATTCCAGCTGCTGTAATGAGTATGCTTATCTTGCGTGGTTTCAAATTCAAGGATGTAACGATTCTCGAAAACAACTCTGTACAAACAATGGCGAGTGCAGGAGAATCCCTTGCAGCGGGTGTTATTTTTACTGTGCCAGCTCTTCTAGTATTGGGGATTTGGCAAGATATTGTGTGGCTGGATACATTTCTGATTGCTATACTCGGAGGATTACTAGGCACAATGTTCACTATTGCATTACGGCGCTTATTCATTGTAGAAGAGGCGTTGCCTTATCCTGAAGGTGTCGCATGTCGCGAGGTATTAGTTGCTGGAGAAAAAGGTGGCTCAGGATTAATCGCAATTGTATACGCACTGCTTATTGGTGCAACATATGGTTGGATGGTCAAGGGATTCAAAGCAACTCACGCTAAATTGCAGGGAGTTGGTGAGGCCTTGGGGACTCGTTTCTATGCAGGTGGAGAATTATCTCTTGCCCTGCTATCAGTAGGATATATTGTGGGATTGCGAATTGCATCATTCATTTTCTTGGGAGGGGTCGTTGGTTTCGCTATTTTAGTTCCAATTTACGGTTTGTTCAATGGATTCCCAGATTCTACAGATGTTCTAACCCAAATCGGAGTTGAGGATTACAAGAAAGTCTGGGAAGACCAAATTCGCTTTGCAGGGGTTGGAGCGATGGTTGTGGGCGGTGTTTACACCCTGTGGTCAATGCGCAAAACTATCGCTGAAGGCCTATCTAAGGCCTTCAAAAAAGGTAACGACGGCGAGGCACAATTAAGAACTGAAATGGACTTACCATTGGATAAGGTCATGGCATTCTGTGGGGTTTTGGTGGTACTGATTTTCTTGTTCTACTGGTATGCCACAGGAAGTGTAATTATGGCTCTAGGAGGAGCACTGTTCCTTGCCGTTGTGTCCTTCTTCTTTGCGGCAGTTGCAGGGTACATAGCAGGAGTTGTTGGTTCTTCTAACTCTCCTGTTTCGGGTATGACAATTGCAACCCTACTATTCACAATTGGATTGGTATGGATCATTGGTGGATTGATTTTGGATATGAGCCAGACTGAAATGATGATTGCTACAATGTTCATTGCAGCAATTGTGGCTACATCTGCAGCGATTGCAGGAGACGTCATGCAGGACCTAAAAACTGGGCACATGGTTGGTGCTACCCCTTGGAGACAGCAGACTGCTGAAATTATCGGCGTGACAGTTGGTGCTATTGTCATTGGACCTGTGTTGAGCATTCTACATGATGCTTTCCAGATTTCAAAGACAGCTTGTGGAAACACAAACGAGGCTTTGGTTGCCCAAGGGGCAGGTACTGCTGATTTGTATAACTGTGATGAAGCCTTATTTGCTCCGCAGGCTGAATTGATTGGAGCAATTGTTCAAGGTGCATTTGGTGGTGACATCAATCTACCGATGGTGATTCTAGGTGCAGTTATTGCCGTTGTATTGATTAGGCTTGCAATGCCCGTAATGAGCGTTGCAATTGGAATCTACCTTCCTCTCTACCTTTCAGTTCCTATCATGGCTGGTGGAATTATTTCGCACGTTCTGCTATCCAGCGCTAGATTAAGAATTGATGGAACATTAGACGGAGAACCGAGCAAAGAGGCTGCTTTTGCAATCAAAGAGGTTCAGGACAAGGGAGTACTAATCGGTGCTGGATTTATTGCTGGAGAATCATTGATGGGTGTACTACTTGCAGTGTTCATTGTTGCAAAGATGGACCCATCCTCATGGTTTGGAGGAATAGGGACTCTATCTTACAGCCTTTCACTGCTCTTCTTTGCCTGGTTCGTTGGAGTTTTCATCTTGTTATCCGCAAGGTCACTTCCGAACAAAGGAAACCTCGGCCAAGACTTAGTATTCATTGCGGCAGAAGCATCAAAGAAGTTGCGAGGAGTATTTACTCTTCCAAAAATACCTGCCTTCAATGAGACAGAAAAATTGGAATGAAATCCAATCAATTTCGAACACAACCATCAAAGGCCATACGCAAAGGGCAGTGGTCTGTAGGGAACATTATGGCGGGAATGAGTATTTCTGAAATGGAAGAAATGGCACGCAAATGCAGAATCGAAATATGCAAAATGACTCATAGGGCTCAAGCAGGACACCCTGGTGGTTCACTATCAGAAATTGACATCCTGTGTGGGCTATATGGTCACAGACTTCGGGTTAAACCTGGTGACCCAGATTGGGAAGACAGAGATCGATTCATTCTTTCAAAAGGGCATGCATCACCAGGCATGTATGCAGTCCTTGCCGAGATGGGTTTCATTTCCCATGAAGACCTCAAATCCTATCGTGTTAAGGGTGGAGTTTGCCAAGGGCATGTGGACATGAAGTGGTGCCCTGGTGTTGACTTCTCAGCAGGAAGTTTGGGGATGGGGTTGTCTTTCGGCATGGGCTGCGCTGTTGCTGCTAAATTAGATGGCTCAAGCAGAAATGCATACGTAATGGTCGGAGATGGTGAAATCCAGGAAGGAAGTGTATGGGAGGCTGCAATGGCTGCCACTCATCACGAGCTTGGAAACCTGAAATTATTTGTTGACTGTAACGGAATTCAAAACGATGATTTCTGCGAGGCACAGATGCGTATGTTCGATATTCCTGCCAAATGGAATGCGTTTGGATGGGCTGTCAAGGTAATTGATGGTCACGATATGTCATCGATTGTTGAAGCCATAGATTGGATGGATTCAATTCAAGACAAACCAGCTGTTGTAATTGCGAACACAATCAAAGGAAAGGGAGTTTCATTCATGGAGAACAATCCTGCGTTCCATGGGGCGGCACCATCCGACGAACAGTTGGCTCAAGCATTGTCCGAATTGGGGGTTGAAGCATGAGTCGAATGGCTGCTACACGTGATGGATACGGTGATGCACTTCTTGCATTAGCAGGCAATCCGAAGGTTGTTGTTTTAGAAGCCGATTTGGGTAAGTCGACTAAGTCACTCCATTTCAGGAAAGCACACCCTGAACGAACAGTATCTTGTGGAATTGGTGAGCAAAACATGTTGCTAGTAGCAGCAGGAATGGCATCTAATGGCTACATTCCCTTTGCAAGTACCTTTGCAATATTTACTGAAAGAGCGTTTGAACAAATGCGGAATGGTGTTGCAAGACCAAACCTAGCAGTACACTTGTGTGGTTCACACGGGGGAACTCATACAGGAACTGATGGTTCTAGTGCCCAATCGATCGAGGATTTGGCTATTTACAGAACGCTACCGAATGTTGTTGTAATGCACCCGTGTGATGACGTCTCCACCAAGGCCTTGACTATGCAATTGCCAGACCTAGGTAAACCGTCATACATGAGGACTGCAAGAAACAAGACTCCTGTGCTTTATGATGGAAAAGAAGATGATATTCAAATCGGCAAAGGAGTTGTACTGCGTGATGGTAGTGACGTTGCGATTATCGCTTGCGGAGTACTTGTTCACGAATCCCTTGAAGCTGCTGAAAAATTGAGCGCGGAAGGAATTAATGCGACAGTGGTCGACATGCACACAATCAAACCACTGGACACAGATTTGATTGATTCCCTAGCACAGAAGTGTGGCGCTATAGTCACTGCTGAGGACCACTCGGTCATCGGAGGGCTAGGGGGAGCAGTTGCCGAGCATGTAGTCAGTTCAACACCAGTTCCAATCGAAAAGATTGGAGTCCAGGATAGGTTCGGAGAATCCGCTGGGGCGGAAGAAATGTTAGAGATGATGGGACTAAAATCCCATCATATTTGCGATGCTGTCAAGAACGTAATCGCGAGGAAGGTTTGAAGCACCGTCTTTACCGACACCCTCTACATGGAGTTCTTCTTAGACACCGCAGATGTTGATGAAATTAGAGAGATTGCCTCATGGGGTATTCTTGATGGAGTTACTACAAATCCATCGCTGATTAAGAAAAGTGGCAGAGATTTCAAAACCGTAGTTGCAGAAATTGCCGCAATTTGTGACGGCCCAATATCGGCAGAAGTAACTGCTCTTGACACTGAAGGAATGGTGGAACAAGGTAGAGCATTGAAAGCAGAACTACCTGAAAATGTAATAATAAAAATTCCTTGCACGCCAGAAGGCCTAGCTGCGACTAAGATCCTGACCGAAGATGGTATCAAAACAAATGTGACGCTGATTTTTTCAGCGTCACAAGCATTGATGGCAGCCAAGGCTGGTGCTACATATGTCTCACCATTCATTGGTCGAATTGACGATACTGGTGCAGATGGCATGGCATTAATTGCAGAGATTATGGCTACTTGGGAAAATTACGACATCAGCACGAAGGTTCTGGCAGCATCAATCAGGCACCCAACACATGTTTTGGCGTGTATGCAACTAGGTGCTCACACAGTGACTATGCCGACAAAAACATTCAGACAATTGATGAGTCACCCGCTTACTGACAAAGGTCTTGCTGGTTTCATGAAAGATTGGGCTGAGGTTGAAGCAGCCGGTAATGCCTGAAGCGAACGCTTGATAATGAGCACCTGCCCACATCGTAACGGGAGGCGATTAGCGTGAGTACTCATGATGACAAAGTTAAGCGTCTTTTAGATGGTGAAATCGACGAAGCAGAAATAGCCGCAGACCCAGTTCTTGCAAGCCTTGCTGAGAGGATTTTCGGATTAAACATTGAACCAATAACTCCAAGGAAACCTAGCCAGCAAACTACTGGTCCAGAAGTCGAGGTTGTCGCTGCAAAAACAAGCCATGACCCGATGATTGAAGTTATCCCTGGTGCAACACCCGCTGCTCCAATGCCATTACCAGAATTGCCAACTATTCCAAAAGCTGGAGAAAGCAAGAAGAAAGGCAGTTTTCTCAAGATTTTCGGTATAACCTCTCTATTAGTTGCTGTTGCAAACATCTTCGGATTGTTCGGATTCCTTAACTCACAATGTACTGCTGAAAAATGCACTGAAGAGGCTACAAGGATTAACTGGGCTGGAATTCATGAAATCAATAACGAACTCGGTTGGTCAATGCCTTTCCCAGAAATGGGTATCCCAGACTACGTTGCTGTGGCATGTAGCATTCTTGTTTTAATTGTGGCTTTCCGTAGGAAATAATGCGGCAATTTGATGAATAATTGATTTGGAGTGCTCAATATGGGTAAAGGCAAAGCCAAGCGTGGAATCCCATCCAAAGTTGATGACTTTAACGCATGGTATCCATTCATCGTAGAGGCTGCAGAGCTTGTCGACAAAAGATATCCAATCAAAGGAATGGATGTATGGAGGCCCTATGGATGGCGTGCGATGAAACTTATTGACTCGCTAACTCATTCTGAAATGGAAAGAACTGAACATGAAGAAGTCAATTTCCCTTTACTAATTCCTGAAAACCTGTTGGATAAAGAAAACGCATTAGTTGCAAGGCTCAAACGTGCTAGAGAAGAGGGCGTGGACCCTGATGACCTCAGAGACGAGGAAGAAGAAGGTGGATTCAAGAAAGAAGTATATTGGGTTAAGCACGCTGGGGAAAATGAACTAGATATTCCGATGTTTTTGCGACCTACTAGCGAAACTGCGATGTACACTATGTTTCCATTGTGGATACGGTCTCACAAGGATTTACCTCTCAAAGTTTACCAAATGGTGAACACATTCAGATATGAAACTAAACAAACAAGATCATTCATTCGTGTGCGAGAAATACACTTTTTCGAAGCACACACCGCACACGCTGACGAAGAATGTGCAACAAGGCAGATTCAACAGGACCTAGAAATCGTTGACAATTTGATGCACGATTTGTGCTTACCGGTAATTAAGGCAAGAAGGCCTGTTTGGGACACATTCCCTGGAGCATGGTACACAATTGGCATAGACGCAATAATGCCAAATGGAAGAACACTGCAAGTCGCTTCTTGTCACCATTACAGAGACCAGTGGGCAAAGGCATTCGATTTGACTTATGAAAACCTAAATGCTGAGCAGCAGCATTGTCACCAAACCACATATGGTATGTCTGAAAGGTTGCTAGGTGCAATAGTCGGAATGCATGGAGACGACAATGGCCTGATTATGCCACCTGCAATCGCACCTTACCAAGTCGTAGTTTGTCCAATGATTAGGAAAAACTCAGAAGTTGATACCATCGCAAAAAGCGAGGAAGTTGCAGCGATTCTGAAATCCGCTGGACTAAGGGTAAAAGTTGACAAGAGGGATATCCACGCTGGGCAGAAATATTTCGATTGGGAAATTAAGGGAGTTCCGCTAAGACTTGACATAGGGCCTAGAGATATAGAGAACAATTCTGCATTTGCCGCAAGAAGAACTGGCGGTAAAGAACCTCTACCGCTTGACAATATTGTGGAAGAATGTAATCGTGTTCTTTCAGAGATTTCTGACGAATTAAGAACTCGCGCAGCAGCTCATACTGAAAATGTGGTAATTCCTTTGACTGACCTAGAGAGTGTTGAAGACGGTAAGATATACGAAGTTCCGTTTGACGGAACCGACGCTCATGCAGAAACTATAGAGAGAACTACTGGGCTTTCGTTCTTAGGAGATTCAACAGATGCTTATGGCGAAGAAAAGCCTTGCTTCATGTCTGGAAAAATGACTACTCGAAGAGTAATTTTAGCCAAGACCTATTGATCACATTTCGAGTCCATCGAAATCCATTTCAGAGTCTCGCATCATTCGCTTCATCTGTTTGTTCATCTTTCGGTTTCCACTCATGCCCTTCATCATCTTACGAGAACGGTTCCATTGTCCAATTAGTTCCCTGACGTCTTTTTCTTTGACACCAGAGCCTCTAGCAATTCTGCGAATCCTGTCAGCCTTAATCTTTGCAGGTTCATCTTTTTCATAAGTTGTCATCGAATCCATAATTACTCGATATCGGTCAAGATTTGCCTGCATGGCTTCCTTCTGATTCTTGCCCATTGCCCCCATTCCACCGAACATACCTGAAGGAAGGAAAGAAAGCAATTTGTCAATAGTACCAACCTTAGACATCATTTCCATTTGAGAATACATGTCATTTAGAGTGAATCTACCAGACATCATTCTTTGAGTAATGCGCATGGCTTCTTCTTCATCCATGTCTTCGGGTGCAAGGTCGATTAGGCCACGTATGTCACCCATTCCAAGAAGTCTGGAAATGAATCTATCAGATTCGAATTTCTCTAGGTCAGCGACCTTCTCACCAGTTCCGATATACATTACCGGGGCACCAGTAGTAGCTACGGCAGATAGTGCACCACCACCTCTAGCTGTACCGTCGAGTTTGGTGATTACTATGCCAGTTACTCCGGCTAACTCATGGAAATTTGCCGCAACAGGACCTGCTGATTGACCTACCTGTGCGTCGATAACTAAGAATCTCTCATTCGCATTAGCCACTTCAGAAATCTGCTCCAACTCAACGACTAAATCCTCATCTAACTTGTGCCTACCAGCGGTATCGATGATGACTAGGTCTGCTGCTGCATGTTGCTTTAGACCATTTTTCACGATATCAACTGCATTCTTATTATCGGGCTCGCCGTATACTTCAACCGATGAATCTTCTAAGAGCTGTGATAGTTGGTTATATGCACCAGGTCTGTGAACGTCAGCCTCGATTACCGCCACTCTGACACCATGCCTTCTACGATACCATTCTGCCAATTTCGCAGTGGTTGTTGTCTTACCATTACCGTACAATCCTACCATAAGAATAGTTGATTGATGCGGCCTAACTTCTCGTGGAGGTCCGAGTAGTCTAACCAATTCAGTATAAAGAATATTCATTGCATGAGTCTGCAAAGTAATTCCAGGACGTGGCTCTTCATCCCTCATTCTGGATTCTAATTTTTCCGTGATTTCTTTTGTTTGCCTGACGTTGAAATCCGCTTCTTGCAACGCTCTTCGAAGAGAACGTAGCATTTCCTTCAATTCATCTTCGTTTAATTTTCGACGGCTCTTCAGAATTCCCAGTGCAGAGAATATTCCTCTGGAGAGTCCTTCGAGTGCCATAACCTGCCCAAAAGCGCATTTGGTTTGAACCCAACGGAAGATTATTCTTCAGGAAATGTCAATTTGAGGATATCATTTTCGAGTTTAGCATTTACTTGGCTAGCCTTTGCTGGCCTATCAAATGGAACAGGGTGCTCGCGTGAGTTTATGCCAACATATACAGTTCCAGATTCGCTACGAAGAGAAAGGTCTTCGCGAACTATTCCCGGGAGATGTAAATACACATCATTTCCGATTGACCATGTCCCACGGTGCACTTCTAAGCCAAGACCAACGGCAAACGGCCCTAACCCTTCTGAGATGGATATCTGACCATGCAATTCCAAACTTATCGATCTCAAGAGATCTAACCCATGAATATCTGTATCCTTTAGTTCTACTTCATGGAGATGTAAATCGGGTAATTCATTGCCTAATTGCTCGACATTTGTTCTCTCATTACTGCGACGCGTTTGAATGAAATCGTTATCCAAATCAGGTGTCATTCGATTGATTACACAGCCGGAAACCGGCAAATTGAATTCGGCTAAGGATTCATAGGCGCGTAATGTTTCGTTGATTCCCATTTTTTCTGGAATTGTGACTAATGTGAACCGTGTTACTTCTGGATTACACAAAATCCGACGAACATGCAGAACTCTACGTCGGAATTTCTCCAATTCCTCACGCATTTTTTCTCCCTCTTTGGCGCCAAACATCAATGCCCTAATTCCTCCTGTCAGGCGATGCATTCGAATGATTTTGTCCGCCCACTTTTCGATAATTTCAGGCAGAGCTAAAAATCGAAGTGTATGACCAGTAGGTGCAGTATCGAATACAATAACATCCCAATCTGGATTCTCTAAATGCTTGAGCAATTCATCGAATGCCATTGCTTCATCAAGCCCAGGAAGAACCATTTCAGATGCGTTCAATTCAGGGTCTTGACCACCTAGCATAGGACCGAGACTTTCAGTCAACTTTGGAATGTGGTCAGAGATTCTAGCTTCTGGGTCTAATTCTAGACCCCACAATCCATCGACACCCTCTACAGGTGTAGGTTCAGGCCCTAGTTGGACACCCAAACTGTCAGAAGTACTGTGGGCTGGGTCGCTACTTACCAACAATACCTTCAAGCCAGAATCTGCCAATCCAACCGCGGTTGAAGTTGATGTTGTAGTTTTGCCAACGCCACCCTTACCACCAAACAACAGTAGTCGAGCCATACTAACCCCTCAAGATGGGGATATTCAAGGCTTAGGTTTGCACAACTCACTTGAATAGGTCTCTGCACGCTGTCATCATGGCAAGCGACTTGTGGTTATCTCAAGTTGCAATCGTCATATCATTAGTGGGTATGAGTTTGGGATGGCGCGGCGTCATGACCAAGTATTCAGGATTCTATGACCTAACAACAGCCTGGAGCATGATGTTCTGGGGCATTTTGGTTGGAGGGTTGTATGGTAGTCTTGGAGATTCTTTCCTTTTGACAACATATCTTGCAGGAGGATTTCCTCACTTCACAAATCTAATAATTTGCTTGGGATTATCGGTAGTTGTCCATCTTTTCCTTAGAAGGAAAAAGGTCAGACGCACAGGTTCACAACCAACAACTGGTTGGGCACTTGGACTTGCAGTGGGTGGAATGATCTCACTTTTCCTAATATTCAGGTTACTGGAAAAGTATCAAGGTGATATTGGAATCGAAGTTGTCGCAATTATTCTTCTTGTGGCACTTATATCACCTCGAGCTCATGCCTTGATTTTTTGTCGCCATGGATACGGTATGCTGATGGGCAAACGCTGGAGCATTGTTCTGCGAACATTCTTCTGGACGTCTTTGCTACTAACCTCGCTCTACAATTCAGTCGATTCCCCGTTCATTTGGATATTCATCATTCCCCCTGTTTTGTTAGCAGAAAAACGTGCGCATGATTGGGTCTGGGCAGCTGTTCCAAGACCCGCTAGAAGGCGGTTACGTAGAATTTGGTCAGATGCGTCTCGTGCGAAGGCTAGAGAAGAAGAGTAAGTGTCTACTTACAATGTAAACAGGGGCGTCTTTTT
>CEOY01014417.1_pt1 | contig 10371 bp, 7 predicted proteins | sample 530591 | NCBI WGS metagenome assembly CEOY01 (sample SAMEA2620651, study PRJEB7988) | marine metagenome | biome: marine biome (ENVO:00000447); feature: surface water layer (ENVO:00002042); material: "saline water (ENVO:00002010), including plankton (ENVO:xxxxxxxx)" | depth 5 m
AATTCCACGAGACGCGGATCCCCGATCATCGCCTGAACTTCAGGCGGAGGCGTCATCGCCATCTCATCTCTGGTAAGATCATGGTGTATCCTGACCTTAGTTAGCAGCGATTTCCTGACTCTGTCTCGATAGCTTGCAGGATCGAGTTTCTCCGGTCGCTGGTTGAATTTTGTCAAATCAAAGACGTGCCTCCAGTTCTCCTTTTCAGGCACAACCATCATAGCAACCAGGAGGAGAAGGGCAACATTCAGGACTACCAGCCACTTTAGGAATTGATTAGAGGTAAGTAGGACGACAGTCCCCATAGTCTGAACGAATGGTTCAGAGACGACTCCAGTTACGTGCCTGCTCTCGTCGAAAACGACCTGGAAGTTCGAAGGGTCGCTCCGGATGGGAGCATTCAGATCTACATTATCGAACTCCATCATATCATAGACGAGTAGCCTGAAATACCTCTCATTCCCATTCCAATCGTTGTTGTTTAGTATCTCTTGCGTCCAACAATTATTTCGTGTGTAGTCGCCAATTGCGGAACAGTCTTCGCTGAGGCCTTGGTCCTTCGCGACTGCTAATTCCCAAAGCATATTCGAAAAAGCTTCGTCATCTGCTACGAAAACAATACTACCGGTTACTTCCAACTCTCCTACACCGGCTGAGAAAGCCCCTCTTCCCTCGTCCGTAACTTTGTCCAGAACCTTGATCCCAGGATAATCGAACCTCATCATTAGCCTCAGATCACCAGTTGCAGGGTTAGCGGGGTTGGTAGGGTCGCCGTCTCCGGCCCTGTCAATGAATGCAGAGGGTGAAGCGGTCCCGAGCGTCATTATGTTCCTGTGGCTGGGGTCTTGGATATCTCTGTCCGTGGGTTCGAACATCATTCCTGTCGGACCCCTGTACATTACAGGAAGTCTACAGTCGTTCAGACCGTCCGGATTCTGAATTTGGAATGCAGTACATCCTTGCATCAGTGCTCCAGGGGACATATCTCCGATGTCCTGATTGACCGGTGATGCGCTCCAAACATTGCCCCAGTCGACTTCCTGTTGGCCCTGTCGCGTGTAAACCCAATGCTGCTTATCATCCAACAAAGGTGCGTCCATGTATCTGACTCCGAATAGTATTGCCAAATTATGTGCCTGAGTATTGTCAGCGGCGACGATGACCTTGCCGCCTTTCTCAGTAACGAATCTGAAAATTTCGTCCGCCTCGGTCTGATCGATCGGTTTTTCAGGGGCAATGATGGTCAGTAGTGTTCGATGTGGGTCCTTCCAATCATTAACTAGCATTGGTGTTGACATTGTATTCGCAACATAGTAACCAGCGTCTCTATTCTCTACATACTCTCCCTCGAAGCTATCTCTCATATCGGACAACTGGCCCAAACCATCCGTATCGTAAGCAGAATAATTAGAAGATTTCCCAACTACGAAGAACATTGGCATCACAAGGAGCAATATTGACGTAATCACTAGTGAATACAAAACGTTCCTGTTGAATCTTGCTTCCCTATCCATGTCAATCGCCATGGCTTAACCTCCCCTTTAGCTGGGCCGTAGGCCCAAGCAACAACCGCCGGACAATTAATTCACGGTTATATGTTGCTGAGCATAGTTCGCTAACCGTTTTGGAAGTGAATTAACGTTCAATCCTGTTAGTATAAGCCAATGCTGCGAGCAATCCAACGGATAACACGCTCAAACCCGGTGCAGGGAGGTTGGACTCTATCGAGTCCCCCACCTCACTGACATCGTTAACCTGCCCTCCAGAGCCCTGATCACCCGTTGGAGGGGGTTCCACAGTAATCCTGACTTCGTCTTCCGACGCGCCTGATGCTCCATTCCGCTTCGACGTCACAGACACCGTGATGTCACAGTGTCTCTTTGGGTGGCTTTCCGATGCAGTAACCTTTAGTTCCGCATCCTTGGATCTTCCGGATTCAATATTGCCGGTCATAAGGGAATCTAGTCCGTTATCGGTTGTCAGGAGGGGGCAATCATCCCTAACATCCACTTCGGCGACTCCATCCTGCGTGTTTCCGTTGTTTCTCACGGTCACGGTTAGTATCGTGTCAGAGCCAGCGTTCATCGGCCCGAATGGCTCAGAAATATCTACAACTAAGTCAAAAATTGGGGGTATCTCCAGATCTCCCTCTCTGTTTTGGGAAGAAGCTAGTGGATCAGGAATACCCTGCCTAGAGGTTATAGTAGCGGTGATTGAAAATTTCTCTTTCTTTTCTGCGTCTTGGGATAGTACATCTATTCCGCTTATCCTCAGATCAAATGTCTCATTCGATCCGGATGAAATGGACTCTTCCTCGGGCCCGTCATGACTTCCTCCGAATGGGATATTGTACTCAAACTGCACCGTTATCTCCGTAAGTCCTGAATTTTCTATGAAGAACTCGACCTTGGTCGAACCAACATCAGACAAGACGAAGGAATTAGTGGGGTCCTCTCCAGGATATTTTATTCCCAACTCCCAGGACTCTAAGTCCTGTCCCGATGCAGGAGGAGCTGCAACAAGAGATGCACCTAAAATAGTCCCAATAATCCAAAAACGAACTCTTGAATCCATCAACTCACCAGTAACTTCCTACATGCCCTTTTCGTTAAGACCTTGACCATCTTCCTTCTATAAGAAGGAGAGAACCAAGTGTTCTGGACTGGTTTTACTGCCTTTCTAATTGACTCTGCGAGAATTTCGACGGTCTCTAGGCCGCTCCAATTTTCCAGTGCGTTCTCTGCTTCTTCTGAATGCAAGCTGGGAATAGACTCTAGGCCAGTGGTCGCTACTCTCAGGCTTGATGGGCCATCTCCTCCATCTCCTTTCCAGAGAACGGCAACCCCTGCTTCAGGGAAGTCCCAGGACTCACGCTGCCTCAACTTCTGATAGTCTCCGCTCCAATCTGCTGAATCTTCAGGGAGAGTGATGTGAGTAACCATTTCTCCAGGAAGAAGTACATTCCTGGTCATTCCGTCTAACCTGAAGAAATCACATAGTGGCATGGAGCGCTTTCCTTTGGGTGATGCTAGGTGGATCATAGCTCCCAGGCACATCAGCACGGGGGCCAAATCAGCTTGGTAGGTTGCGACGCATAATGTGTTTTGGTTCGGAATTACTCTACAATCGGCCCCAGTGCCACAATCACATTTGTGACACCAGTCAATCGACTCTCTCCATGTTTCCGACTGATTTATCCAGTAGCATCGAGTATCCAGACAAATATTCCCGCCAACTGTCCCGGACCTTCTGATCATCACACTCGCAATTGAGTCTGCTGCCTTTGCTAACACAGGATGGGTAGAAACATGCTCAGCCAACTCATTGATACGGACCATAGCGCCAATACTCTCCCCACTGATTTCCCTCAATTCGGCTATAGAAGAAAGCGAAATTACGTGCCCTTTGACATTGATATGCCACTTGTAATTTGGCAACAGGTCGGTTCCTCCAGCAACCCAGTCGAACTCCTCACCAGATTCCGAAAGCTCTCTAGACATCGCCAGTGCCTCATCCAAATTCTTCGGTGAAAGAACACGAAAGGGAGGCATCCTCATTTTCGACCCTCCGAATGCCTTCTTTCTGTATGCTTCCAAGCACTACCTGCGAGTCTAGGAGACTTCAGATATTCCTCCTCTGGAGTAACTCTCACTGACCACCTAGGGTCAACTTCGTCCGGAGGGATTGTGGGATCAAGTCCGAATAATGCCCCATTGTGATAATCCGATCTGCCCTCATCCAGTCTCCTATCCTTGTCCCTTATCGAATGGTCCATAGCCCTGTTTTCTAGAACTTCTTGGAGGGAGGAGTGTTGAAGGGATGGGCTAGTGAGATTATTAGGATCCGATACCCCTTCCTCTTTACAACGCTTCTCGATCATTTTGTGAACCTTCTCTGGAGACATCGGTAACTCGGAAGTTCTGATCCCTATTGCATCGTAAACGGCGTTACAAACAGACGGCAGAATCGGAAGAAGGGGCCCTTCACCCGCCTCTTTGGCTCCGAATGGCCCCTCTGGGTCGTTCGACTCCACAATTATGGGAATTACTTCCGGCATTTCGTGAATACCTGGAATCTTGTAGTCAAGGAGATCGGGATTCATCAGATTGCCACTTCTACCATATCTCATTTCTTCTGATAGAACTTGGCCCATGCCCATGTGGCAGGATCCGATTATCTGCCCCTCTACAGCTAATGGGTTCAGAGCCTTTCCGCAGTCATGAGCTGCCCATACCTTGTCTACTTTGATTTGACCAGTTTCCACATCGACAGAAACTTCTGTCACATAAGCAGAGAATGAGTATGCTGGTGCCAGTCCAGCCGCTGCTCCCTTGTGCATCTTCCCCATCGGAGGAGTCCTATACGCCCCTGAGGCAACCAAGGCACCCCTGTCTTCTTGGGATTTGTGAAGAGCTTCGAGGTATGAGACCCCAACAGCTGGATCTTTTTTTAGGAAGATTCTCCGATCTCCAATAATCAAACCGCTTCTTTCCGCTCCTGTGATTTCAGCTGTAGCATCCAGCAATTCATCCCTGATTTTCATGGCAGCCGAAACAGCCGCGTTGGCGTTCATGAAGGTCACTCTGGAGGAGTAAGACCCCAAGTCAACCGGAGAAGTATCTGAATCTCTTGATTTCACCCTGATCATATCTAGAGGGAGTCCGAGTACCTCTGCTACAGATTGGGCTACGACTGTATCAGAACCCTGACCTATGTCCGCTGCACCTGTGTGGATGGTGACTCCGCCATCCATATCGATCTTCAGATGAACGGTTGCATGGGGGAACTTATTCGGATCCCAGTGGATGGGAAGGCCACTTCCTGAAATGAAGAAACCACATCCAATTCCTATTCCCTTACCAAGAGGGAGCTTGCGGAATTTTTTATCCCAGTTACTTTCTTTTCTGACCCTCTCAAGACACTCTCTCATACCTATGCTTGTTACTCTGAATCCAGTAATTGTGGCCGAGTGTGGGGGAAGGAGATTCGCTAAGCGCAATGATATCGGGTCTACGCTCAGCTTCTCTGCTAAGTCATCCAAGCCTACTTCTACTGCACACCTAGAATTCACCGCTCCATGACCGCGCATAGCACCACTAGCAGGCTTGTTCGTCCAAACCCTGGCACCAGTGTAGTGGAAAGCACCAATTTCGTAGGGAGCAGTGTGGAGAACCCCGTTGTAGTAGGTCGTCACATGCCCGAAAGAAGCGAATGCTCCCCCATCTATCAGGGCATCAGTCTCTATCCCACATATTCTTCCTTCTTTATCAGCATGTAGGTTCATCTCAATCCGCGAGGGGTGGCGACCTCTGTTTACCCAGTAAACCTCCTCCCTATCGAAAGTAATACGAACAGGTTTCCCAGACTTTCTTGCTAGAATTGCAGCGCACATTTCGTGTGGGAACGGATCCGACTTCCCCCCGAAACCCCCTCCGACAAAGGTTCTATGCACATTGATTTGATGCATTGGAATCTCCAACACATCAGCCAGTGCTCTGTGTACGTAGTGCGGAACCTGCTGTGGAGTATACAGAGTAAGCCTTCCTGTTGGGTCCCAGTGTGCCACTACTGCGTGTGGCTCGGTGAATGCGTGATTAACTCCAGCGAAAATCCAATTCTTTTTGTGGCTAGCAACAGAATTTTCAATCATCCCTTCTATGTCTCCGAACTCTTGGAAAACCCTCTTCTGGATGTTTGACTCTCCTATGTGGTAGTCCCCTCTGTCATGTATTGGTTCTCCACTGTCTTCGAGCCCTTTCCTCATGTCATGAATCGGCTCAATCAATTCATACTCCACTTCGATAAGCCTCTCCGCCTCCCTAGCAGTAGCCTCGTCAATTGCCGCAACACATGCTACAAGATCGCCCGCATGCCGAACCTTCTCAACAGCCATCGCGTGCTCATCCTTTGTCACAGGTAGAACTCCGAAACGATTCTTCGCATCATCGCCAGTTGCGACTGAGACTACACCAGGCAACTCTAGGGCCCTTGTGCAATCAATAGATAGAACTCTTGCATAGTGATGAGGTGAACGAACAATCCGTCCAATCAACTCTCCAGGGAGCCTGACATCGTCTCCGTAATGTGCTTGCCCAGTTACCTTCCAAGAACTATCCACAAGAGCAGTAGACTTGCCAATCACTCTGCCGCTGATGAGCTCATCGTGTCTATGTGGCCCCCACTCCTGAGTAAGCTTCCCTCCTTGAGATTCAGGAATCATTTCTTGATCCCTAGGCTCTGAGAATTTTCCTTTTCCTCCAGAGCCAGGTCTGGAAAAGGGTAGTTTTCCGGGTTGTTGCCTGTATCCCACTATTTCCTTCGGGACCTCCTCTTTTTCTGACATACTAATCTCCACCGAATCCTGGATGCGGATCACTCTTGGACAAGGTCGAGTCGCTGACTGCTATCTCCGAGACTAGGATATCCGAAGCGGCTTTGACTGAGTCAACTATCTGCTGGAATCCGGTACAACGACAAAGATTTCCCTCTATTGCTTGCTTTATTTCTTGGTCGTTAGGTTTGCTATTTTCAGATAGCAATGCCGAAATTACCACCAAGAAACCGGGTGTGCAGAATCCACATTGACTGCCTCCGCACTCCGCGAATGTTTGCTGTATCGGATGCAAATGATGCCCATCAGCTAATCCTTCTACTGTCGTTATGTCGGATCGCTCAGTATCTACAGCTAGAGTAAGACAAGACAACCTCGGCTCCCCGTTAACTAGTACAGAACAGCATCCACAGGTTCCCATATCACATCCACGCTTGGTCCCCAAGCTCCCGACACGGTCTCTAAGCACGTCAAGAAGAATCGCATTGCTCTCGATAAATATGGATACTTCTCCCCCATTTACCCTGGCATTCCACTCAACCCCGTCGGAAGGGGGGAGCATAGGTAGGCGGAACTGCACCACACTACTACCAATCGCGCTCATCCTTTGAGCATTCGGTTCCACGTGATCTCTATTGGAGATCATTGACGGCTCTTTTCAGAACTTCTGACTCGGCCCTCTTCAGATGCTCTCCTGTTGTGCTTCTGGCAATTCCTAGCTCGTCAGCGAGTTGCTTCAATGTGATCTCCGCTCCATCTTCGTAGTACCCTCTGTTCACGGCCAGTTCTAGCACTTCTCTTTGCTTCTCTGTAAGGAAATCGAGCTCCTTAGAAGATCCGTTCTTTATTGTCTGCACACTAATTGTGTCCGGTGGCATTACTTCTCTTACAAACTCCAAGAAACTTCGTATGGAGCTTGAAATCCCGAAGATCCTAAACTCCAGACCGCTCTTAGAATCGATTCCGTATGGGGGGTAAACATAGATGTTCGACAGCTCTACCGCAGAGAGTGCTAGGGGGTGAGTACAACGAATGCTAACCAGCACTCCGCTCTCATCCTCTTCATGTGTTTCAATAACATCAAAACTCTCCAAATCCGAGATTTCAGATAGATGCCGTCCTTTGTTAACCCCCAATTCTACTAATTGGGTAACCCCTCCCTTGTCAGTCGAAAGGTGCCCAAGGACTTCTATCCTGTGACAAATATCCATCAGTTTGTCGATCTCGTCAATCCCAGAAAGTGAGGAAACCTTCCACCTTAGGAGTACCTTCCTCATGGTGATGGAATCTCATCTTGTTATATAGAGGGCACCCTAGCTCCAATATGCTTCCCTAATCTCCTGATTTGACTCCATACAGAGCTCCACATCGAAGGGCCTCTGAGACATTGAACTACTCCCATTCAGGTGCTCAATAATCGGGAGGACATTGCTTTCGTTCACTACTCCCCACCCTACTTGCGTGCATGGTGCAACAGGGGAAATTGGAGTTGTCCCAGAAAGAGGGTCCCAACTGGAAAATGACGGATACCATGCTGAGAGGTTTAATGCATCTCTGATGTCATCATTGGTGAGCGTAAAGTTGGATCCATTAACAATTAATCCCATTCTTTCTACAGGGTCGGCACCAGCGGAAAAATCCCCAAATTCTGATCTTAGGGAGACAAGCACTTTTGAGAGCAATCCAGCCGTTCTTGGTGTAGCGAACGAGGTCCCTGAAGTCTGATGATATCCGTCAATATCGTCATGATTGGGGAGCATTTGAGTCCAGTCTGCAGCTATATCGGGGTAAGAACCGCTCATTGTCTCTTTTTGATCGTCATCCTCCTCAGCATAACCCGAAACGCCAATGCTCCACGGAGGTCCGGCCGTTGAGTCTTGAATAGCAGGTGAAGGAGAGTTATCCGCAGCACCAGTATGAATCTTCTTTTCTTCGACTACGGCGACTCTGGTGGCATCTTCAATTCCAGGGACCGGTAAGGAAAGTATGGGTCCGAAGCTAGTTGTAATCAAATCCACCAGAGGTTGGTTAGCAGCAGCCAGTACTGCTGCATCACTGAAACCCTCTACGAAGAAAATCACCGCGTCAGGGTTCGCGTCGATTACAGCACCAGTAACTGCGGTCCCGTGCCCGTCACTAGGGTCGTCAAGGATTGGTATGTCGGTATTGTCATCGGGAGTAGTTCCAATTATTCTCGAACCCTTGAACCATACGATGTCGCCGGAACCAATCACGTCCCAGCAATCTTCCCTATCTGCTTCGTAACGCTCTTCCCAAGTTCCGTTTTTACTAATTTCACAAACCTTGTTTACTCCAAGTTGATTCAACAGCCACTCAGGATATGACTCATTCATTGAAAAGTGATTATGATATACGTTAATTCCAGTATCGACTGGAGCTACGACACTGAAAGCTCCGAAAGAGTCGTCCTCCACGAGGACATCTTGTTGATCCTCACTCTCCGCCATACATCCGACTAAGCTTGCAGAAACGACCAACATAGAAGCAAGAGCCGAAAGAGCCTTCATGACATCCCGAATTTAACACCCAATTTGATACTTAGGTTGCCACGTTCTTCCTTTCAAGGGACAGAATCTCTGCACAAACTGCAATTGCAATTTCTTCCGGAGTATCTGCCCCTATGTCGAGACCAATAGGACATCTGACAGAGTCTATCAGCCCCTTCTCCACCCCACTTTCAACAGCCTTCTTCTCGAAAGCAGACCATTTCTTCTTCGATCCAATCGCTCCAATCCGAGGCCTACTTCCTTTCCTGCAGACTTGCAGTAACCCGACCAGCATCTCTTCATCAACCGACCAATCATGACTCAACAGTAGAATATCTGAAAAACGAGGGAGAGAATCCATACTTTCGCCCTTGAGAAAATCCTCGACAGATGAACAGAAGTTCCCCTCAGCGTTCGGATAACGCTGTTTGTTACAATATTCCTCTCTGACATCGAATACGCTATACGCCCATTCTAGAGAATCACAAACCCTTGCAATCGAAAGACCAACATGTCCTCCGCCCGCAATCAGGATGTGAGGTCTTGGAGTAATTACTTCCATGGCCACTGTCACCCGACCTCCACATAGGCTGTCGAGGGCAGATGCCTCTTTTCCTTTGCCATCTCTGTTTAACAGGAATGTCTCAACCGCCCCTCCTTTTTTTCTAAGATCAGACAAATCTCGAACTAGAATTTCTCGAAGCTCCTTCTCCACAGTCAACTCCAGTCCCGCTCCACCGATAGTTCCGAATTTTTCCCCCGAGGAGCTGATTGCTAACCTCGCTCCAGGTTTTCCAGGAACGCTCCCAGTGGCCCGGACCACCGATGCAATGGCTACTCTTTCTCCAGCCCCTACTCTCTCGATGGCCCAGTTTAGGACTGCGACAGTCACAAATGCCGGGCAGGGCCCTAAGCTTTGGAGTTGTGTAGATGATTAGATACGCCTGATTATATCTCGAGATTAGAAAGATACATCTAGAATCAAAAGTGTGACTCCCAAAATTAGAGCAGGAATCGTCGTATGTAGCGTTGCCCAGAGGCTAGCTACTCGGTGTCTAACCAATAGTGGAAAAAGAGCGTCTCCGTCTTGGCTAATCGCATTCGCAGCCAAAGCCGGAAATGAGATCAGATCCTTTGTATAGGCGGTAATGGCGATAATTTGGGGGCCGCAACCGGGTATTAATCCAACGAAAGAAGCCACGAAAACTGCAATAATTCCATCACCGTAATTGGCTAAGTCCTCTTCATTGGTCCCCGAGAATAACATACCAAACTCGAAAATTAGGTAAGCGGCCATGACCCAGAACGTGACAAATGCAGTTTCACTCGCAGAGTGTATCAATGTCTCTCTCATCGAATAGAGTTTGTCTCCAATAGAAGCTTCTGTATCGTCGCGAATCCATGTTTTCTGAGAGATATAAAGTAATACTGACAAAGTTGTTCCTATCAAACCTATCCAAGTTATGAAACCATGGAGCGTAAATGGATTATATTCTAGTGAAAGCTCAAAATCAGGATCCTGAGAACTCCAGA
>CEOY01029163.1_pt1 | contig 10251 bp, 6 predicted proteins | sample 530591 | NCBI WGS metagenome assembly CEOY01 (sample SAMEA2620651, study PRJEB7988) | marine metagenome | biome: marine biome (ENVO:00000447); feature: surface water layer (ENVO:00002042); material: "saline water (ENVO:00002010), including plankton (ENVO:xxxxxxxx)" | depth 5 m
ACATGGAGCTTAACATCTAACGAATTGGGAACCTGTTGGTTACTCAACTCTCCTGATGAAGGGATCCTAACCCTTGCTAGTGCTCAAGAACTTGTCAACTGGGCTCCAGAACGCGGTGCAACAGGCGAGTACCTAATCCATGAATCTGAGGCTGTACCAGAATGTTCTGATTTCGCTGCAGTTTCATTTACGGTTGAAGAAGTGTATTCGCAAGGAGTAATATCTGAAACTGTTGAAGAAGATTCAGAAGTTGTTGAAATTATTCCAATTGAAAGTGATAGCGAGGAGATCAGTCCGGCTGTCGTCACCGTTGGAGTCGTTGTTGCCAGCGGCGGAATTCTCTCCCTTCTTGTTGCGATAATCGCTACAAATGAGTCGTGGAGAATCCCTGCAACCAGTGCAGGACTCTGGTTCCTAGGATTGGTTGGAAGAACTAGCGAAACGAGTGATGGACGTTACCAAAGAGGGCGCTTAATGGGTTACCTAACTGCAAACCCAGGTTGTCATTTCCGTGCATTAATGGCTGCTCTAGAAATGTCGAATGGACAAATTACTCATCATCTAAAGATTCTCGAAGATGAAGATAGAATATGGAGAAGAGCTGATGGTCGTTTAGTTAGGTTTTATCCGTTCACATCAAACCTTCACCCAGGAATTCTAGAAGATGAACTACCAATGCCTCCTCTGTCTCCAGATCCTAACAGTTTGCAGGGCAAGATTCTGCGCTTGTTAGATGATGACGGACAACTGAATCTATTCCCAACTCAATCAGAGTTGGCACACCGTCTAGAGAGGTCACAACAACTGGTTAGCCACCACTTGAGAACACTTCAGAAGTATGGACTGGTCGAGAAAAAGAGGAGTGGCGTGAGAAACAGATACTGTTTGACCAGAGAGGCTGTGTTCTTACTTGAGACTACTGAGCTGTGATTCTGTAGATGGTTTCAAGGCCATTACATATGTCGACTACTCGCCCCGTAGGGGCGAAGAGGTGTTTTAGTGTCGGAATACATTCCACAAAATACAGAACAATCCTGGCAAAAGGCCTGGGAAGATTCTGGCATTTTCAATGTGGAATACAACAAGGATAACCCCGTATTCTACTGCCTCGAAATGTATCCCTACCCATCTGGTAAAATGCATATGGGGCACGTTAGAAACTATTCCATTGGTGACGCAGTAGCCCGATACAAGAGACTGATGGGATTCGATGTCCTCTACCCAATGGGATTCGATTCATTTGGAATGCCTGCAGAAAATGCTGCAATTGCTGAAGGTGGACACCCGCATGATATCACTGAAAGAAACATGGCTTCGATTACTGAACAAATCAAGCGTATGGGCTTCTCGTATGACTGGAGACGACTTATCAAGAGTCACGACCCACAGTATTACAGATGGAACCAATGGTTTTTCCTCAAGTTCCTAGAAAGAGACCTTGCATACCAAGAGTTCGCACCCGTTAACTGGTGTGATTCGTGCAACACAGTTCTAGCGAACGAGCAAGTGAAAGCTGGAAGATGTTGGAGATGTAACGGACCGGTTATTCAGAAAGAAATGAGTCAGTGGTTCCTCAACATCACAGAATACGCTCAAGAATTACTTGACGGCCTTGAGACAATCGATTTCCCAGAGAATGTGAAGGCTCTACAACAAGATTGGATTGGTAGGTCTGAAGGTGCTGAAATCGAGTTTGCTGTCGAAGGCATGGATGAAAACATCCGCGTGTTCACTACACGCCCTGATACCCTATTCGGCGTTACATTCGTGACTTTAGCGCCTGAACATGAATTAGCTGAAAAACTGGTTTCTGGAACCGAATATGAAGAAGATTGGAAGGTTCTTCATGATGAAATAATTGCGATGAGCGAGTTTGATAGAATCAAAAATATGGGTAAGAAAAAGGGTGTTCCAACTGGAGCGTTTGCTATCCATCCTCTAACGGGCGAAAGGGTGCCAATTTGGGTTGGAAACTTCGTAATCGCATCATATGGAACCGGGGCCGTAATGGCAGTTCCTGGACATGATGAGAGAGATTTTGATTTCGCAAAGAAATACGACATTCCAATAAAACGTGTTCTAGTTATGTCTGAAGACGAATCTGCTGATACTGAACTAAAAGCTGCTGAATGCGATTTGGGATGGATGGTAAACTCTGGAATCGAAGGGTTTGATGGCCTGTATGGTGCTGAAGCAAAATCCGCGGTATGCGAAGCGCTTGAAAATATAGGCGCTGGCAATGGCACAATAAATTGGAAGATTAGGCCATGGCTGATTAGTAGACAGAGGTATTGGGGAACTCCAATTCCAATCATCCATTGTGATTCATGTGGAGCAGTTCCTGTTCCTGACGACCAGTTACCGGTCGAATTACCAAGAGATGTTGTCTTCGACGGTAAAGGAAATCCTCTTGAGACCAGTGAATCATTCTGCAATGTAGATTGTCCCAAGTGTGGTAAACCTGCAAAGAGAGAGACCGATACGATGGATACTTTCGTAGACTCGTCTTGGTATTTCCTTAGATACACGGATTCGATGCAAACCGACAATTGCTTCGATCCCGAAATCGCAAACCATTGGATGAATGTTGATTTCTACTGTGGTGGAATCGAGCATGCCCAAATGCACCTAATCTATGCTAGATTTTGGACCAAAGCACTACGAGACATAGGCTTGCATAATATCGATGAGCCATTCAATGAACTACTTTGTCAGGGAATGGTAAACAAGTCTGCACCATGGTGTGATTCTTGTGCAATCACATTACATGTTGATTATTCTGAACAATCTTGCCCGCACTGTGATTCGCCACTCGGAGAGCGAAGTGCGAAGATGAGTAAAAGTCTAGGAAATACAGTTTCCCCTGAAGAAATGATCGAAAAATACGGTGCAGATACTGTTCGATTATTCATTCTGTTTGCTGCAAATCCTACTGCTGGAATGGATTGGTCTGATTCTGCTTTAGAAGCTAATTACCGACAGATGGTACAATTGTATGGAATGCCTTCCAACATCCTAGGATGGGATGGTAGTGCTAGTGAAATCGATTTGTGGATGCGAGCTCGACTCAAGCAAAGATGCTTGCAATGGCAGAATGCAATGGACAACTACGACCTGCGTGGCGCAGTAGATGCAAGTCACTTCGACTTGGTTAAAGACCTGAATTGGTATCGCAGAAGAGGAGGAGAGAATCCAGAAGTTGGGAAAGAAATCCTCAATGTATGGAGTCACATGATTTCTACCGCAACACCGCACCTAGCAGAAGATTGGTGGAAAATGCAAGGTAACACCGATTTGATGGCGGGAAGGGTCTTCGAATTACCAGGGGAATTGAGCGATGAAGAAGTTGCAGCACTAGAGGCCGAATCTTATCTTCGTTCGTTCCTAGAGCAAGCAAGAAAGGTGGCTAAAATTGCTGTCAAGCACATAGGCAGTGAGCCTACTCATGCCACTGTACATATTTCGAGACCGTGGAAGAGAGAGTTAGCACAAGCAGCGATTGAACACATCAATTCTGGTGAAAATGTCAAATCTTTCGCCGGAGTTTTGTCCGGATTATCATTCGCTCAAGGTGAAATGCGAGGTGAAATAATGGGATTCTGGGGCAAGAGGATGCTTCCACAAATCTTCAAATGGTCTGATGAAGAGAAGTTGATGATTAATGGTACACTGGATGAAGCTGCCATTCTAAGTTCTGCTTCGGACTTCATCTGTAGCGACTTAGGACTCACTAGCGTCGACATCGAGGCCGGAGTCACTGACGTTGGCCGGAGTAGCTCCGCTATTCCTCTGGCCCCCTCCATCGTTTACAGCTGAGTTAGTCTCTGCACCTACTTTCGGCACTGGCTTAGGTGGCAGTGGTGGCTGTGGTTTGAACGTGACATAAGCCGCTACTGCAACTAATATTCCTGCAATTATGAATAAAATCGTGATCAATGAAAATGAGCTTTCTTCATCGCTACTAGCTTTGGCATCATCGCTGGTTTCTACAGTACAACCTGTGGAAGATACCACTTCCCCGATTGGTGTAGAAGGACAGAGGTCGTTTAGGTTGTGAACGCCGTCGCCATCATCATCTAACTGAACACCAGAACAACCCTCAGAATCTACATCCATGCCACTAGGTGTGTATCTGCATTTATCATCTGAATCCGCAATTCCATCGTTGTCGTCATCATCATCTTCGGTTGTATCAACACATCCGTCTTGATCCAAATCCATTCCAACACCTGCTTGCCCAACATAGCCTCGTGGACAGAGGTCTTGTGAGTCAGTAATACCGTCAGAATCATCGTCTGTATCTTCCAAATCGTCATGGCATCCATCACCATCATGGTCAAATGATGCGTTCCAATTTATTTCACCACGAGGACAATCGTCTGACAAATCCAAGACATTGTCACCGTCGTCATCCGCATCTCTATCTGCATCTCTACATCCATCTTGATCGTGATCAATATCGTGTTCACTAACCCAATCAAATGAATCGGATGGGCATTCATCGTATTCGTCGAGGATTCCATCACCATCGGTATCATTTTCACAGGCATCACCGATTCCATCTCCATCCAAATCTGATTGGTCATCGTAAATTTCAGGGCACTTATCTAACTGGTCAACATAGCCATCACCATCGGTATCGACGTCTTCGCAACCATCTTGATTTTCATCATTCTCGATTGTAGATGTCCAGCCCACGGGCCCTTCTGGGCATTCATCGTAGTGGTCGAATATTCCATCTTCATCATCATCTAAGTCTTCAGAGGCGTCTCTGCACCCATCACTATCATGGTCGGTTATTGGCGATGAAATCCAGCCTGTCTCTCCCGGTGTGCAATCGTCCCAATCATCTCCGATTGAATCGCCATCATCATCGTCATCACATGAATCGCCGTACAAATCACCGTCGGTATCGAGTTGCTCTGGATTAGCAACTCTAGGACAGTTGTCTGAACCGTCTGTAATTCCATCTGAATCGTGGTCTCTTGCATAATTCCATATTGCAATATCGCTGTACCCCGAAGATGAAACACTAAAATTACCCATTGTAACTGTGTTCTGTATAGCCATCCCAATCAATGGTGATTCATCTAGCCCAAAGTGCAGTGAGCGAGCGACGTCGTCACCAGAGCCGCCTGCTGAAACCGCCCAAACCCATTCGTTGGCAGGGTCGATTTGTGCAACGAACACGTCTCTCTTTTCGCCATTGGAGTCTTTGTCCGATAGTTGATCAACTCCTAAAGTAAAACTTGAGGTGTATGTTCCTGTAACGATAACATTGTCCTTAGAATCGATGATGAGGGTTTCAATCAACTCCCAACCGCCGCCACCAGCATTATTCACATTGCTCCATATCCCATTTGATGTGATAGTGGCGTGGAACATATCTCTCCAACCGTTTGATGTTGCGTTAATGAAACCAAATGTTGCAGTCCCTTCTAATTGGCCTACTATGTGAACCGTTCCTGTGCTGTCAACTGCGCAATCGTTAGCCCATTCTTCACCTGTTCCTCCGGCAAATGATGTCCAAGTGAAATTGCCTGTACCATCCAATTGTGCAACATAAACATCTGCTTCACCCAGCGAATCTGTTCGCTCAACGAACATTATTGAATCAATAAAAGTCCCTGTAACATGAAGATATCCATCTAAAGAGTAGCACATACCTCCAAAGGCCTCAATACCACCAGGGCTGTTAATTCCATTAGCCCAAATCAGTTGACCATTTTCATCATAGTGAAGTAAAGCTACGCTAGTTCCTTCAGCCCCAGACAAAAATTCATTTTCTACCCATAGGAATCCTTTGTGGAAGATTCCTACGGAAATACCGCCGTTGGGCCCTACTGCTACATCAAAACCTGTGAGGTCATCTTGATTTGAAATAGTTCTAATCCAAATTGGAGTAATGGTGTTGCCTGATAGAGCGAAACGACCGACAAAAGCGTCTCCTTCTTGATTGTCTTGACTTTTGTTAAGTGTGAAGGATGACATATTCATCTCACAAGCTTCACCCGCAGTCCCGAGACAAAAATGTCCAAGCAGAATTAAATCTCCTGAGTTGTGAAGTGCTATTGCATCAATTCCGTCAGCACCTGTGCTACCGAAACTGAAAGCAGATGTCCAATTTCCTGTCGCATTCATAATTGCAATATACATGTCCGTGTCGCCAGAAAGTCCTACTGCTCCTAAGCCGATATCTTCGAACATAATCGCTGAGGTAAAAGAGCCTGCGACTACGGTGCTTCCATCATCCAAGACAACATGCCCGGCAAGGATGTCTTCATCAAATCCGCCTCCTGAAACAGCCCATCCAAGGGGGCCTTGGTCTTCATCTGCAACAGATATGATTGGAAGAACCATAACCAAAACAACGGCTAGAGCCAATATGCGTCGCATAGACTCCCATCTGCTTCTCTCACTTGAAGTGATGGCATAATTGTCCACAACATCAATGCTGTATCACAACTTGGGAATTACATGGGCAGAGTATTCTCTCACACTACTAGAGAGCAGATGCCTCCAGAACAAGTCAAAAAAGGCCTTGCTGCATTCAGAAATCCCAGCAAGTGGCCGGACTGGAATAGCAGTGCTAAGAGTATGCTAGCTACTAAGCCTGAATCGCTGGATGAAGGCGATCACATCGCAATTTTTCAACTAATCAAAGGCAGCCTAATTGAAACAAAATGGTTAGTCAAATCGATTCGTGAGGGAGATGATTTCTGTGAAATCGAGTTATTGGGAGAAGGTCAAAGCAGAAATGAACGCCCAATTGCGAAAGGATTGAAGAATCTGCAAATTTCAATTACATTCCTTTACCAAGAAGACGGGGGCATTGAAGTACACGCTAGTTGCGAAGTTTCAATAATTCTGTCAATGTTCTCTAAGCAGATAAATGCCTTCATGAAAAAGCAAGGCGAGCAGTTTATCTCTGATTTATCAAAGATAGAATGACCGGTTTGTCTATGGAACGGGGGCTTCCAGACGATAGCATGGCAGGAGGCGGTTCAAAGAAAAATAGCCGCCGTGGCAAGAAGCCAAGAAAGCCAAAACAACATGGTGGAACTGCCAAGCATTTGCTGATTGAAAGGCATGCTGAATACGACTCTGCCGCAAAAAAGGCTGCGAATGAAAGGTTCTCACAAAACCCTCTACCGATTGCAATCCCAGAAGATTTTGAGGAGCCTAGGCATTTTTCGTTCGAATGGGGAAATAATCCTGTGACCCTGAAGACGGAATCAGTTCTAGCTGCTAAAGTAGTCCGCCGTGGCGAATTTGGATGGCTATCGGATGAAAGAGTCGCTGAAATCGGAGAAATGGTTGACGACTTAGATATGACTCTCGACCAAGCACTATCTTTGCGAAGCGCTCTACTGCAACAAAAGACAGTCTACTCACACGGACAACTACAGTCAAGAGGTAAAGCGATTGCCAGGCTATACAGAGAAGGTATGAGCATTGTTAAACTATCAAAGAAATTCGATTTCCCGCCAATGAATGTATTCCGTGTTGTACTCAAAGAAATGGGATGGTCGAAATCTAGAATCAAAGAAACGCTACGTGCACCTTCAAAATTCAAAGAAAGAGAAAGGAATGAGTTCAAAGCTGCTGAAGCCGCTGATAGAGTTAGCAATGTTGACCAATCTGAAACTCATTCAAGAGCGGACCTTTTCGAGGACATTCTTGCAGATTGGTTTGAAGAACAAGGCGTGAGAGTCCGACGTCAAGGTGAGATGGTGAAAGAACAAATGGCCGAACATGGAAGGCCTGTGAACACTCCAGACTTGCTATTCCTAGACCATGTGGAGATTAATGGAGAGCCGGTTGCGTGGATAGATGCCAAGCATTTCTACGGCGCTGATGTCAACTTTCAAAGAAAGAAAATCGTTAGACAGGCTGAGCGTTATGTCGATACATGGGGGCAAGGAGCCTTAGTGTTCAGACATGGTTTCTGTGAAAATGTCCACATCCCGGGCACGGTTTTACTTGACTGCGGCCCCTTGAACTTAGAAGCCCTAAATCAGCCTACTGAAGAATAGTTTCTCTAACACCTAAGCCAAGCTTCCTAAGCCTTTGTGCTAATTCACTAGTATCGAAATCCGATTGCAGATTCCTTGGTACGACAATCAAAGAGGTCCCTAACATACACAAATGACAACTCATCGTATCATCTGAGTACTCTTGCACCGTGCTGAATAGATTTGCTCTGGCACTTTCATCTAGCAATCCAGATTCTAATGCAAAACGATCTGCCTCTTCTAGTAGACTACTCCAAACACTCAAATTCCAATCAAACCTCTCCAATCGTTCAACTGCTGAATCACCTGCTTCTGTTATCTTCAACTTCCATTCGGGATCGTCAATATAATCCGAAGTGTGCTTTTCTCCCTCAGGGTCCCAAACTAAAATTGCAGGACAGCCGACATCAAATCCGTACGCTTTACCTGGGGAAGGAGGGCTGCCGGGAGTAACTCTCAGTTCACACCCTCCTGCCCATAGGCCAAGTATGTCTCCTAGGCCTCCCGAAAATTTTCTTTCGATCCTATGAGCAAGTCTGGCAAGCTGGCCCTCATCGCCATGGTCAAACAATTCGCCAAGAGCAAGGCTGGTCGCAAATAACCCTGCTGCTGACATGCCGAAGCCCTGTGAAACTGGTAACTCTAACTGGACATCAATACCGACTGATGATTCAATGTTGAATAATTCTCTAAATGCATTTAGTATCTCAAGATACAATTGCTCGCCCTCGGTAAACGGGCTTCCGTCCATCGAAGTTACCGTAATCATGTCTGGGCCTTTTGGTAGAATGCGTACTGTCGACAAAACACCATCCTCTAAACAGAAACCAGCTCCTTTAGAACCTTGATTTCTGGCTAGCAGAGGTTTTGAGTGAACTGAGAAAAGGAGAGTCACGTGGCCTCCAACCTGAACAGTGACCTCACTCATCGTGCTTGCGCTATACTAGATAGGTCATGATAATTCGCCAGAATGACGACAATCATTTGTGATTCAAGCAAATGCTGCATCGACTTCGCTGGTAATCTTCTCGAAGCGAGAGACTAGTTCAGCGCAGGCCTTGTTGAAAATCTCTTCAGCAGGTAGTGAACCATCAGATTCGAATGAGAATACGTATTCTCCTTCAATGTCCTCCATGACAATCGCATTATCGAATGCTTCATCACGGCCAGTTCCATATCCAACTTGGTGAAGTGCTCTCTCCAAGTCTAGAACTGCGTCAACATCTGTGCATTCCTTGTTTGTGAACATCTTGGAATTGATTTCACGGCCTGACTTTGAAGTCAAGTTTAGGTCGAATAGAACATTTGCCTTCTTCGGCTTTGCAAGAGTTGCCTTCTGTCTTGGCTGGAAAGTTACTGCAGCTGCAGGGCACCACTTTGCGTGGTCTCTTCCACGGCCAAGAGTTGCGTATGCGTACAATTCTAGGTATTGACCACTTGACAGGATGGTCAGTGGAATGCGCTTGTGCTCGTCCTTGATTTGCAACTTGGTTTCTCCAAGTACATTCAAGTCACCAGCATATACTGTCTTGAACTCTTCATCAGAATCAGAGTTTGGTCCTCTGATTGAAAGATGATAGATAATTTGAGACATTGGTGAACCCCACTGATCTTCAGGAAGGTTCTCGTTGTTTGGGTCATCTTCTGGGAAAACAAATTCATCTAGGAAAGTAGGTACAGGTACCATTGCAAGGCGGTGGGCTAGTACTTCATCTGGAAGTACGTTAACCGACTCGATAACTTCTCCTTGGTTATCCTGAGTAACACCCTGCTCGAAACGAACCTTTGTGATTGCCATCTTCGGAACATCTGCAAGAATTGCACGGCGAAGACTGTTTACCTGAGCAGCGTTTGTCTCAGAAAGTATGATTCTAATCTTGTTGTCCTTTGGCCAACCATCTACCACTTGCGCCTTCATTTTTAACACCTCAAATAATCAGACACGGCGGCCACGGCGGCCACCCTTTTTCTTTGTACCATCGTGTGCGATTGGAGTTACATCTTCGATACGAGTAACTGTCACACCTGCACGAGTTAGAGCACGGATTGCTGCCTGTGCTCCTGGACCAGTATTGTTTGACTTGTTTCCACCAGGGCCGCGGTATTTGACGATGACCTGTGTGAATTCTTTCTCCTTTAGTTGGTCTGCCATTCTTTCAGCTGCACGTGTTGCAGCGAACTGGCCACCGGAGTCCTTGGATGACTTGACTACTTGTCCACCAGAGCATGTTGCAAT
>CEOY01014139.1_pt1 | contig 10229 bp, 7 predicted proteins | sample 530591 | NCBI WGS metagenome assembly CEOY01 (sample SAMEA2620651, study PRJEB7988) | marine metagenome | biome: marine biome (ENVO:00000447); feature: surface water layer (ENVO:00002042); material: "saline water (ENVO:00002010), including plankton (ENVO:xxxxxxxx)" | depth 5 m
GTCGCAGGTTTTGCTGCTTACAGCGTTGATGTTCTCGATGCTATTGTTGAAAACCTCCCAATTGCTATTGCGTTTATTTTCACATCAACAATTATTCTAATTTACATTCAAGTAAAAAGCGTAATTATTCCAATCAAGGCCATCGTAATGAACATTTTATCCATTTCAGCATCCTTCGGAATGTTGGTATTTGTTTTCCAATGGGGCAACGGTGCGGAACTTCTCAACTTTACACCTCAACCTATTGAAGCTACCAATCCAGTGATCATGTTCTGTATCGTGTTTGGATTGTCTATGGACTATGAAGTTCTAATGTTGTCTAGAATTCATGAAGAGTGGGAAGTAACCGGAGATAACACCCAAGCAGTAGCAAATGGCCTTCAGAAAACTGGACGATTGATTACCGGAGCTGCGGCAATCATGGTTGTAGTATTCTTGGCATTTGGACTGTCATCAGTGGTTATTCTGAAGCAGATAGGACTTGGACTCGCCCTTGCAATCTTACTGGATGCAACGATTGTCAGAGCTCTTGTTGTACCTTCAACAATGCGATTGATGGGCAAATGGAATTGGTGGAGCCCGAAATGGTTAGGGGGTTCCGACGATATCGAAAATGTAGAGGAATCCGAGGAATGAATGGAAAATCATCAGGGCAATTAGCAAGTCTGCGGCCCTGCCATGCTTTGTCCTTTGCAACTTGTCCTTTCGGGATTTTCTTCCCCAGCGAGCCATAACCCATAGCAAGATGATCCCAATTGGTCCTGTAAATCCGTGAAGGCTTCCAGGTAGTAGGCCGAGACCAGTGTACCACCTTGCTGCGAAGGCAATCATTACAGAAACTATTGCTGCCTGTAAGATTCGCTCTCCAACTTTTTCATGACGTTCCAATTCCTTTTGGCGCTCAGTACCCTTTAATTCACGGGTTTTTCTTTTCCAGCCATACTGCCACCACATCCATACCAAGATCGCTGCCGCAGTAATAGGGTGCAGCAGGAGGATAATGGTGTTCACTGTAGCCATTATTTTGCACTCCGGGGGCTTCCCTATCATTGTTGTTTGGAATGATTTGGAGCCGGTGGCTCTAAAGAGGTCCGACGAGGGGCTTCACCCCGGAGGGGTGAGTTTGCTGCAAGAGAACAATTTGGCAACCTGCCTCAACACTGGGATGAAGGGCAATATGCCTCCACGTGCTCGCCAATCCAAAGTTGCCAAAACTGCTGAATGGAGAGCCCTTGACAAACCTTGGAAATCCTTGTTGTTAATCGGTTTGAATGAAGTTCAACTACCCGAGGAAGAAGATGGCCCATCATCTCCGATGATGAGGGCACGAAGAGGAGCTCGAACTAGGAGGGGTTCAAGAGGCGCATCTAGCCCGATGGAATGGCTGCCTAAAGCTGAAGATGTTCTTATCGACGATGGCTCTCCAGTAGCTTATCGTCTTGCAGTTCTTCTTATCAGAAAGACGCTATTTTCTGATGATTGGGACGAATCCTGGGACGAAATTGTAGATGATTTGAGAGAGAAAGCATCGAGTGATGGCGTTCATCCAGTTTGGTCAAAAATGGCTGAAGCAACCCCAATTCTTGCTCAATTTGCAGCATTCCCTCAAACAGAAGTTGAGGAACAGGAAGCAGATGATTTTGAAATGGATGTAGCAAGAATCGACCCGTCGAACTCTAAATCACTAGCAAACACCTTGGCCAAACTTGAGACAAAATCTTCTGATGCGACAATCAAGATGGCTTTGCAAAAAGCCAAAGCACAACTCAAAGGGAAGAGAGGTCTGAGAGACATTTCCGGATTAGAAAATCTTGAAGGCGATGCATCGGTAATCAGCGTTCTTCTCAATATCCATCTTGGAAATGATGCTACGGATTCATTGACGGAATTATCCAAATCGGATTCAGATTTGGCCGATGCCTTCACAGATTTGATTCAATTGCGAAATGGAATTGCAAGCGATTGGGACAAATCCAGGTCGTTGACAAGTGATGACGAACTATCTCTTGCAATAAAGCAAGAGGCTTGGAAGTTAATGCCTAGTGAAACATCCGGACTTTCTAGTTCCGAAATCCAAGAGGGGTTGGATACAGTTAGCACTCCTCAACAAAGAGAATCCCTAACTTGGTTGAAACTTTCAGCATTGGTCCGTGAAGGTTCTACAGAAGGAGCACTTGAATTGCTGAAATCACAAAATGTAGAACCAGACGCAGATATGGAAACTTTGGTTCCGATTGTGAAGAAGTTAGGTGAGGAAGCATTTTCTTGGCTGGCATCACAAATCGAAAACTTAGCAGAAGAATCTCTCTCTGAAATTGTCACAGATGAAGAGATCGGAGAAACCCTGCGTTTGGCTACCGCTCGCAGAATGCATGATATGGGTGCGTCCTTGGGAATTGCTGCCTCGATAGATCTATTCACTCGCGGCCTAGATTTAACTCGCCTTGCAGAAGTTTTGTTTGTTGATGAACAGCGGTCCATTGACTATCCATATGCCACTTTATTGGTCGTTCACCTTCTTCCTGCCAAAACCAAAGGTTGGGATTTTACTACAATCAGAAAAGCAAGAAGAAACGCTCTATCGACTGTGGAAGATGCAGAAGTGCCTAGCGCATTTTCATCCGCTAGCCGTGGTCTAATTTTGATGCTTGATGGTGCGGCACAATCAGATGATAATTGGGTAGTAGACACCCTAGATAAAAATGGAATTAAGGCGTTCAACAATTGTAAGCAAGCGCTGAAAGATGGCGGGGATGGCTTAGCAGATTCCAAAGTATTGGACAACCTTGTGAAGAGCGTTAGTGAAGCAGAATTAACCGATGTTGAATCACGATTATTCAATGCCGTAATAGACACTCTACGGTTGAACCGAGCATCTTGGTTGCTACAAACTGGCAAATCAAAGGGAGTTGTTGAATTGCTTGATGGTCTGCTCTCAGGCGAGGTCACAGCTATGCCAATGATGCAAGCAGTACGTCATCTGGTTCTAGAGTATGACATTGGACTGGCCAATTTGGTATCATGGTATCAAGAGAATGACCCCCAATCACCTTGGCATACATTAGCAAGGGCTGCTATGCATGTAAGTAATGATGACGAGTTGAATGCAGCCCGTGACTACAAACGTGCTGGAGACCACGAAGACTTTGATTATGAGCACAAGATTTTGCTTCATAGAAAAGCATTGATTCATCTTGCGCATGCAGAGCAATGGTCAGAAGCCGTATCATTGCTAGAGCAAGAACCTGCATTAAAATCCGCTCTAACAAAGAGATTCCAATTATACCTCAACGTATCCCATGTTGCAGCCAACAAGCGAAATACAGACGAAGCTACGAGATTGTTAACCAACTTCGTAAAGCGAACGGAAATGGTTGAGCAAGAAGACCAATTTGGCAAGGTCGAAAAAGTTCCAAGAGTCAAGCATTCTGAGGAAGAGCTCGATATGTTGAGGAATTATCCAAGTTCCCACCCAAGACCGCTGCCAAGGGAACCATTCTCTGGTAGAGTGAAAGCGGCCCTGAACTCTTTGCAAAGAGAGAGGCGCAGGAACCGGCATACATTTGAGAACCGTTATGCTCAGGCAATGATGCATGATCCATCTGGCGAGGAAATATACGAAATCGCATTAGAGGCTTCTGCTGAAAGGCCATTAGAAGGATTGATGCTGCTAGAGCGTGCACAAAATTCTGGGAAATTCAGTGTTCTAGACATTAAGAGATTGGCAGACGCAGAGAGAAGATTGTTCGCAACTCACCGACACAATTTGCCAATCAAACAAAGAGCATATTTGCGCCATTTATCTCTATCACCTCTAGTGATTGTTGATACTAACATTCTAATCGATGAACTACAATACAGGATTTCTGAAAAATTAGGAATCAGTTCCGAAGCGGCACTTGATATCGGAGGCAGAGGTAGTTTCCATAGAATACTCAAGCACCGGTCCCAAGAGGGTGTGATTGAACTTTGGTTGCCAAAGATTGTCCAAAACGAGCTGATTTCAATCGCTTCAGATGTTGAAAGAATTAGAGATAGATTTGCGGATACATTGGTTTCTGAGAATGATTTGGCTAAGGTTCTCAACAAGGAGACCTTAGTCGAAATAGCCAAATCGGTTGTTTCCGATTTCTCAACATGGAAACCTCTTGATTTGCACATAGAGGATGAGGCTGACGATGAAGAAATTCGTGCAGAACTGAAGAAGTTCTTAGTTGAGCATAGCGAAGTTTATGATGAAATTACTGCCATGAAGAGAGTGCATAACGAACCACTACGCACTGTAATTGATGACAAGGATATCTATCCAGAGGCTCCCGACCAAACTCTGATGAGTCTGTGCACTGCAATGGCTAGCCGCCCCTTGGGTGAATTAGGTAGTATTCTAATTGCCACAAGAGATTCTGATTTCGCATTGGTCGCTAGGGCAATTGAGGAAAGATTTGGATTCGGTGTTATCGCAAATAGCCGCAATTTGAATTCTTGGATTTGAATAAATCTCACATGTGGGAGATAATCGCCTTTCCAAATTCTGAACATGACAATAGTTCAGCATCATTCATCAATCTCTCGAAATCGTAAGTTACTGTCTTTGCAGAGATCGCTCCTTCCATTCCGCTGACAATTAGATCAGCAGCCTCTGTCCAGCCCATGTGCCTTAGCATCATTTCAGCAGATAGGATTAGGGAACCTGGGTTAACTTTGTCTTGGCCTGCATATTTTGGAGCAGTACCGTGGGTTGCTTCAAAGATTGAGATTCCAGTATCGTAATTGATATTTGCACCAGGTGCAATACCGATTCCTCCTACTTGTGCTGCCAGTGCATCAGAGATGTAGTCGCCATTCAGGTTCATTGTTGCAAGGACTCCATATTCTGCAGGTCTTGTGATAATTTGTTGAAGCATAGCGTCAGCAATAACATCCTTGACCGTGATTGTATTTCCGGTCTTAGGGTTTTCAAATGTGCACCATGGTCCACCATCTAATTCAGTTGCACCGAATTCATTCTTGGCCAATTCGTAACCCCAATCTCTGAATCCACCTTCTGTGAACTTCATGATGTTACCTTTGTGAACAAGTGTGACACTATCTTTGTCGTTGTCGACCGCATATTGGATTGCAGCGCGTACTATTCTAGCAGTACCTTCTTTGCTGATTGGTTTAATTCCAATACCAGAAGTATTCGGGAATCTGATTTTGTCTACCCCCATCTCATTAACTAGGAAATCCATCACCTTGGCAACTTCTGGAGAGCCTGCTTCCCATTCGATTCCAGCATAGACATCTTCGCTGTTTTCTCTGAAAATAATCATGTCAACATCGCCGGGAGATTTGACTGGAGAAGGTGTTCCATCATACCAGCGAACAGGCCTTACACATGCGAACAAGTCCAACTTTTGCCTTAGTGCAACATTCAGCGAGCGAATACCGCCACCTACAGGAGTGGTGAGGGGACCTTTGATAGAAACTAGACCTGTTCGCATTGCATCTAGCGTAGCTTCAGGAAGCCATTCGCCTGTGTTGTTGAATGCCTTTTCTCCAGCGAGTGTTTCACTCCAAGTAATTGATTTCGCACCACCGTAGGCCTTTGATACAGCAGCATCTACAACTTCAATCATTACAGGCGTGATATCAACTCCAATACCATCACCTTCGATGTAGTGAACAATTGGGTTATCTGGTATTAGTAGAACTCCGTTTTCCATCGTAATTGGACTGCCTGACATGGTGCTCGTTACAACCCAACTTGACCCCCTTCATCAACAAAGCGGTCAACGGTGGTTTCATCTCATAGCGCGAGTTGGGGCATTTATGCAAGGCACAGTTGAGTGGACTGGCGGGAAAAATATGGTTGGAATCAATTCCAATGGCCAGCGAATTGAGATGAATTGGGAAGAAGGCCCAAGTCCTATGCAACTCGCTTTACAGATGGTCGGCGCATGCTCAATTGTTGATGTTGTAATCGGGTTGAAAGAGCGAGATTTTTCCAAAGTCTGGGTCGATATGGATTCAACGCGTAATGATGAGTCTCCCAGATACTTCACTTCTATGCATATGGTGTATCATGTTGTAGGTGACGTTCCACAAAGACTAGTGGAACGAGTTGTACACAAGTCACATGAAAAATACTGCAGTGTTTCAAACAGTTTGCGAGATGATTGTAAGATAACCTCTGAAGTCATCATTCACTCAAGTCATGAGTAATCCATCCTTCATGGATTGATATATTAGCGCATTCTGATTGTAATCCTGCAGCTTGCAATAGTTGTCTTGGTAGTGTTTCAAGAGCGGTAATCATGACATTAGCTAATCCGTCATGGATCTTAACCCAGTTCGCTGCAAGGCCTTCAGGGGCAGGATTGGCAGTAATCTCTCCATCGACTTTGACGCTAGCCCACGGTCTAACCAATCCGCTTTCACCAAGGTCAACAATCATTGATAATTTCAGATTGTTTCCATCTCTTTCTAGTTCAGCAGACGAAGGCATAACTTGGAACCCTACGGGTAATTCTTCTAGGCCGCTTTCTCCTCTTTGATGACGCATTGCGATTAATCGTCGAATCCAAGCAAGAACCACTGAATTACAGTACACTAAGTCTTTGTTTGGAGGTGCCGTTGAAACATTGTCCCCACCACTCCAGCCCCAGGCGCATTTTTCATGATTGACAGGAATCAAGTCTGGCATCCAAGATAGTGGTTTTGAGTTAGCATCTGAATTGTCGATGATGACAAAGGCGTCTCCTTCAGCCAATTCAGTTGGTTGTGTAGGTGCGGATTTCGGTACTGAGATTACTAAACCGAGGATAATTGCTAGTGGGTCTAGGGCAGCCGGCCAACCGTTTAGTGGCTCAGATTCTTCTTCTAACCAAACACCTGAAGCCAAATCTTCTCCTAGTCCAAGTCCATTTGCAAATTGGTAAGCGTCGCTCCATGCTGATTTGGAGAGTCCAACATCTAGTGCAGCACGGCCCATATCACGGGCGCTCGAGGCTAAATTATCTCTGTCATTCAAGCCTTCAAGCCATTCTCTTAGGATTTGGTCGCCGTCACCGAAAGACCTGCGTGGACTCTTTGTCATATCAGAAAGCCAAGATTGTTCTTGAACGGCTCTTTCCTTGTCACTTAGTCCCAATTGCTTTTGCAAAGTTTCGAGCATGATTGCACCTTCGCGAGATAACGCTCCATCAGACCAAGCCAGGGCTAGGCCATGCTCGAAAGGAGTCGGGGCCATTGATTAGCCTCCGATGATCTCTCGAACTAACTGAAGATGTCTTTCAAACGAAAGCCCGAGTTCACCTCTTTTCCTTGCTAATAACTGAACCTCTGAAGGATCTAGAATATCATCAACCCAAACTGTCTCAAGCAGAAGCTTGTATGTCGCTTCAGAAGGGTTACTTTTTGTTGAGTTAGAATTTTCAATTTCAGGAACATCATCCTCTTCAAAGGAAATTACAACTTCATCCATCTCATTGTCATCTTCGTCTGCGAAAGCAGACAAAGGGTCGTCATCTCCAGCAAATGCTGCTAGTGCATCATTACCTGCTTGGTTGTACGATTTTGTGCCTATCTCCAATTCTGCGAATGGGTCGATATCTTCCTCTTCCTCTTGGGGCAAATCGCTTGTTTCAAAGGGTAACATAGTACTCACTAAAAATATCAAACGCCTCATAGTAATTGAAACCATGTATTGATGCACTCTTGAAAATGAACAATTTTCGACAGTTTTCTTGGTTTATATCGTCTAATGATTAAACTTGAAAGTAAGTGCCTACAGCGGTTACTATGAAGAGAGTGATAGCACTAGCAATACTGCTAACTCTCATTGGGCAGAGTCAGGCTTTACCAAGTGGAATTGACGATAGGGCTAACGACGGTTGTTTGTGCCACGGGGGCTTTGATGATACTACCATTATCAATCTGAGTGGATTGCCTGAGGTATACAATTCCTCAGTGGAATATAATCTAATTTTGACAATAGAATCTCCAGTGGAATCAAATGATGTTCAAGGTGGTTTCAGAGTAATTATCTCACAAGGAGAAATGATTGCAGATGGTTGGCAAATTATGGATGGTGGTTATACTCACACTGATGAAATAAATGATAGGCGGCAATGGGAAGTCGTTTGGGTTGCTCCAGAAGCAGACGACGAACTAGCAACATTTGTTGTTCACGGAAATGCGGTCAATGGTAATGGAAACTCCAATGGCGATGAATGGAACTCTATGTCCATAGCAGTACCTGGCGTAAATTATACTGGCGAAGTCACAACACCGGATGTGACTGCAAAGGAAGTTACTGGTATTCAACTTGCAGTTGGGGTAATTGGAATAGTAATATTACTCTCTCTCGCATTTTATGCGATTAAGGATTAGTTGACGAACTCAATGTTTCGAGATTTTAGTGCTCTCAATTGTCTGTTTTCGCTTGCACCATGAATCTGGTCTGAGCGAACTCCCGTTAATACTAGCATAACTCTGATGTCCTCTCCTAGACTTTCATCAACAGCAGCGCCCCAGATAATTCTAGCATTATCTGATACCTTGCCTTGAATCAGTTTTGCACACTTCTCGGCTTCTCCAAGAGTTAAGCTTGAACCACCAACTACGTTAATCAATGCACCACGTGCATCTGATACATCCAAGTCTAGTAATGGAGAATGCAATGCTTCTAGAGTTGCAGCCTCAGCTCTTCCTGGTCCGCTTGCTGCCCCTAGGCCAATCATTGCCACGCCAGAGCCAGAATTGATTACCGCCTTGAGATCTTCAAAGTCAAGGTTGACCATACCATCAGTGGTAAGTAATTCAGTAACTCCGGTAATTGCTCTGACTAATAGCTCGTCACCGACTCGGAATGCGCTAGCCAATGGAAGGTCTCTAACTCCTTCAATTTCTAGCAGCCTTTCGTTAGGAATCACAAGTATTGTGTCACAGTATTCGCGAAGTCTTTCTAGACCCCACTCAGCATTTTGCTTGCGTAGAGTTCCTTCTGAATTGAATGGATAGGTAACAACAGCAACTGTTAGTGCCCCTTGCTCTTTGGCTAGACGCGCAATGTGTCCGGCGGCACCAGTTCCTGAACCACCGCCCATTCCAGCTGTGATAATTGCTAACTGAGTATCATCAGTGATTTTCCTCAGACTGTTTTCACTTTCCAATGCAGCAGCTTCTCCTTTGGTAGGATCTCCTCCCGCTCCTCTACCTCTAGCAGTCCTTCCAATGAGGACCTTATTTTCGAGAGGACTCATCAGTAATGCCTGGGCATCGGTGTTGATCGCATGTCCAGTGACGTAGCGGTTTTCGAACAAACCTTCTTCGTGCAAACGGCTCACTGCATTGCATCCTGCTCCGCCTGCACCATAGACTCTGATCCTAGGTTGCAGGGATTCTAGCAGACGCTTTAATTCGGCATCATTGGAGTCCATTTCTTCAACACTGGCAGGTCGAATCGTAGGTCCTTCTTCTTCTTCAGCAAGCTCGAGAACGCGCTCGATCAGATGTCGCATGACGCCGCATCCTATTTGCACCTAATTTGAAGGTGCCGCCACCCCAAAGGGGTGAGAAGGCGATTGTTCAACCACTATTCAGTCGCGGAGACCGTCTTCACAGACCTGGTAAACACATTCACCATCTGGTAGGTTTGGAGAGTCAACTAGGCGAGCAATCCTTCTGCCGCCCTTTGCCTTTCTCAAGTAGAGTCTGAAGGTTGATGCGTGAGCTAGTACGTGTCCACCAATAGGCTTGGTTGGATCTCCCCACATTGCATCAGGCTTGCTCATAACTTGGTTGGTAACTAGGACCAATGCATTATTGACATCAGCAAGTTGCTTCAGATCTTTCAAATGTCTGTTGAGTTTCTGCTGGCGGTTTGCTAGCATTCCTCGTCCCACGAATTCTGCACGGAAGTGGCTTGTTAGAGAATCTACGATGATCATCTTGACATTGATTCCTCTGCTCATACGCTTGATTTCTTCAGCTAGCAACATTTGGTGTGCTGAATTGTACGCTCTTGCAACATGGATTCTTTCTAGAACCGCTTCTGGGTCTAGACCGTGACCTCTTGCCATCTGAGTAATTCTTTCAGGACGGAAGGTGTCTTCTGTATCGATGTAGAATACGTCTCCATCTAAGCCACCTTGCTCGACTGGCATGGTACAGTTAACAGCCAGTTGGTGTCCGATTTGGGTCTTTCCAGAACCGAATTCTCCGTACACTTCAACAAGTGATTGTGT
>CEOY01020591.1_pt1 | contig 9932 bp, 5 predicted proteins | sample 530591 | NCBI WGS metagenome assembly CEOY01 (sample SAMEA2620651, study PRJEB7988) | marine metagenome | biome: marine biome (ENVO:00000447); feature: surface water layer (ENVO:00002042); material: "saline water (ENVO:00002010), including plankton (ENVO:xxxxxxxx)" | depth 5 m
TCAAGTGGGTCAATCAGCCTATCAATTGGAACTTGAGACATCCATCCATCGTGTATCTCTTCGATGCTCTTTCCAGTCTTGGAATTAATCGAAGATGCTAGAGAACCAAGACGGTCTGTATCTGTAAAGCCGGGTAAAACATTGTTGATTGTGATGCATGTTGGAAGTTCACGGGAAAGTGATTTTGCCCACGAGGCCATTGCTCCTCTCAATGTATTAGAAAGTCCAATGTTTGGAATTGGTTCTCTAACCGATGTTGAGATTATGTTGACAATTCTGCCCATCCCGACTTTCTCCATAAGTGGTACGACACCCCGCACCAGTGTATGGGATGCATGCAGATGTCTCTTGAATGGTGCTTCAAAATCTTCGATGTCATTGTCTAGCAGGGGCCCTCCTGGAGGACCTGCTGCATTGTTAATTAGGATGTGACATTCTTCAATTGAAGAAATAAATTTCTTAATTGATTCTTGGTCCTCTAAATCAAGGCTAATTCCCGTATGCCCTTCACCATCAAGAGTAGCAACTAAATCGTGTGGATTCCTACTGACTGCAGTAACTTTAGCACCAGCTTTAGCGAGCATTTTTGCTGTGGCTGCACCTATTCCTTTGGATGCTCCACACACAATTGCATGCTTTCCGATAAGCGCATTAGAGGAAAAGGGAAAGTCATCTCCTAGCCAGTCCATGTATACGCCAAGTAGCGCAGGGTATTGAACCTTACAACCAATCTCTAATGGTCTCAACTTGTGTTAACCAATCATCACTAGCAACATCAATGATTGAATAATGATCTCCTGGCAACCATACTTTCTGGACTTCGACGCCCTTGGCCTTCATAGCCCTAGCATACGATTCTGATTGTATCCAAGGTACGTCTTGGTCTGCCTTGCCGTGCATCAGTACAACAGAGGTCTTTGGAGGGTTATCAACCGGGTTTACTCGACGCCACAACTCTTCATTGCCCTCAGGAGCACAACCCATCCAACGACGCACTGCATCTCCACCATCAGACAATTTGGCATGATCTGCAGCAACAATATCTGCAATAGGTGCTTGTGCTATTGTTAGCCAAGGTTTTCTCTCAGCAACAGATGACATCATCAATGCCAAATGACCTCCTGCAGAGTGACCCAAAATCATCGAGCGTACAATGTCTATGCCTGGTAGAAGCGCAAGTTGGCCCCAAGCCCTCATTACATCAGAAAGAGTGTCCATCCAGACACCTTCATCTCCATCTTCCCAGCCTTTGAATTCAATATTCCATGCAGCGATACCCTGTTCTGCCAAATCTTCAGCGATTGGAGCCATCAAATCAAGAGTGAATTTCTTTCTCCAGAAACCTCCGTGTATTAGCATTACACATGGGATTCCCTCGTCCTTTTGGTAAGGAGATGGTTCGTCCGGCATGTACAAATCAGCAAACTGCCAATCTTCAGCACCCCACTGCATGCGGTCTACTGCCAATTTTACCAACTCAAGGTGTAACTCTACTGCGGTCTCTTGGGAAGAGAACTGTTTCACGAACATTCCGGGAACCGGTCAGTACCATCAGTAAACGTGCTACTCCCAATCCCCATCCTGCGTGTGGTGGAGCTCCATAGCGGAAACCATCTGTGTAGAATGTGAAATCCGCAGGGTCCAATTCCATGTTTCTCAAGTTCTGTTCAAGAACGTCAACATTGTGCTCTCTCTGTCCACCACTCGTCATTTCGTCTCGACCATAATTCAAATCAAATCCTCTAGACAATTGCTCGCCAGTGGAACCAAGTTCCCCAGGTACATGATGAATGTAGAATGGTTTCATCGACATTGGCCAACGAGGCAGGAAGTGGAATCCGGGATACTTCGCCGCAATAATGTCACAATGGGATGACTCGATGTCATCCCCCCAGGTGATTTCAACACCCGCATCTTGAATCATTTTGATAGCGTCGCAATACTCAATCCTTGGGAAGGGCAGGCTGGGGACTTCCACGGTAATTGGTTCGTCTCCTTGACTCTCTCGGTATTCGTTGATGATGGCGATTTGGTCTTGGTCATTTTCTGCAACCGTCTTCCAGATGTGATGAATCATTCTTTCTTGAACACACATGACATCATCATCATTCATCCATGCTCCTTCAATATCGAAAGAAATGAATTCATTCAGGTGTCTGTAAGTATCGTGCTTCTCAGCACGGAATGCAGGACCGATTTCGAATACCCTTTCCATTCCTCCAAGAACAGTCAACTGCTTGTACAATTGTGGACTCTGGGATAGGAATGCAGGAGTATCGAAATACATCATTGGGAATAAATTGGTTCCACCTTCTGATGCAGATGCAATGATTTTTGGAGAGTTGATTTCCTTAAACCCTTCAGTAATTAGATGCTCTCTACCATACTGTAGAACTTTTGCTCTTAGAGTGAACATTGCGTTAACGTGTGCCCTTCTCAAATCCAAAAATCGGTTGTCGAGACGAGTATCAAGACCGATAGAAACAGTGTCTGTCACTCCCAGAGGCAGGGGAGTTTCTGCCTGTGCAAGAACTACAAATTTGGATGCTACCACTTCGTAGGAAGGTGGTGGAACTGGTTCTCCTTCAGCAACCTTAGGTGGGCGCTTTTGAGCTACTTCACCCACAATCTGGACTGTAGATTCGCGAGAAAGACCCTGTGCTGTAGCTAATTCATCATCGCTGATTCCACCTTGCTTCAGGAAAACCTGAACTTTGCCAGTTCCATCTCTAACATCCATGAAACAGATTTTGCCTTTGCCGCGGTTTGCTTCCATGTAGCCACAAATGGTTACTTCACTACCTACAAGGCTTGCTCCATCGCTCTGAATTTGTCCGAGAGTGTGTGTTCGAAAAGCGGTTGGATGCCAAACTGTGTCTTGCGCCATGTGTGAGGGCGTGACACTTTCGAACATGAAGTCATCGCTGCCCAAAACATAGATTTGATAGAGGATAATAATGGCCGTTTATGTATGGCAGAGGAACTTTTCACGTCTGAGAGCGTAGCCTCTGGACATCCAGACAAGTTGTGTGATGCGATTAGTGATGCCATAGTTGACGCTTGTTTAGCGGTTGACAGGAACGCAAGAGTTGCTGTCGAAACAAGTGTAAAAGGCGGAAAGGAAAGAGGAATAATTCTTCTTGCAGGTGAGGTAACACTCTCCGGAGAGCATCCTAACTACGAGGATATTGCTCGCAGAACCGCAGCAGAAATCGGTTATGATTCTCACGACATCGGGTTTGACACCACAACCGAAGAAAGGTGTGAAGTGATTCAAAAAATCACAGCACAGGCTGCAAATATTAGCCAAGGAGTCAATACATCAGAACAAGGTGCTGGAGACCAAGGAATAATGTTCGGCTATGCATGTATGGAAACCGAGGAATTTGATGAACTTCAAGGTAGATTTTTCCCACTCGCTGCTGCTCTTTCGCAAAGATTGACACGAAGAATGACCAATGCACGAATGGATGGCACACTGCCATGGGCTAGACCTGATGCAAAAAGCCAAGTCACAATCGAGTATGATGAAGGAGTTCCAAAGCGGATTCACACAATCGTTATTGCAATCCAACACGATAAAAATCTGAAGGACCAATTTGGAGGTTCTGAAGAGGAAGAGTTGGCATTCGTACGCAAGGAAATCAGGAAGCATGTTGTCGAACATGCAATCCCCGAAAATCTGATTCAGGAGCCATATAATTTGGTAGTTAATGGCACTGGTAGATTCGCAGACCCCGGGGGCCCTTACGCAGACGCAGGATTGACTGGCAGGAAAATTATCGTCGACACATATGGAGGAATGGGGCGACACGGAGGAGGCGCATTCTCCGGCAAGGACCCTTCAAAGGTAGACAGATCTGCTGCATATGCCGCAAGATGGGCTGCGAAGCACGTTGTTGCATCGGGGTTGGCAACTAAATGTGAAATCCAGTTATCCTATGTCATTGGTGTTGCAAAACCGGTGAGTGTTCGTGCAGAATCGTTTGGCACATCCTCGTTTACCGATTCTGAGTTAACTGCAAAAGTCAAAGAAGTATTCGATTTCACTCCAAAGGCAATCGCAAATGATCTTGATTTGTTGCGACCAATCTACTCAAGTACTGCTGCAGGCGGCCACTTTGGTAGAACTCCGGGCATTGATGGCGAATTCCCGTGGGAAAAACTCATTCAGGCAAAAATCGATTCTCTTCAGAACTAATTCATGTCGGCCCTTAGGGCCGATTGGATGAAAAGTCAGTATTGAATCGCAATAACCATGTCGCGCAGAGTAGATGCACTCATTTTGGTCATGATTATGGCTATTGCACCATTGGTTCCAATGGCTAGTGCTCACCCTAGCATCACACTTTCAACCGATGTAAATCACGTGATTTTGTCGCCAGGTGAAGCGACTAACATCACTTTGACCATTAGCAATAACGGTTCATCAATTGAAACATATTCAATCTCGGTTTCTGGTTTTGATACAGTTTGGGAAGTTATGCCAGCCGATTCAAATGTAACTGGAGTGATTCCAACTCTGAGTGCTACAACAGACATAGCTATCAGACTGTCCACTTCTGCACTCCCAAGTAATTCTGGCACTCTCACGATTACTGTGACTGAACCCGACGCAAACATATCCAGCACAATTGGGGTCCAACTCACAGTCTTGCCACAGTACCTACCTGCAATCGACACATCGAATGCAGGCGACAACGGACTAGTTGAAATGGCACCAGGTGATGAAACTAATGTCTCAATAATGGTGTCAAACAACGGTAACGTGAACGATACAATCCTTCTTTCAGTGGGCCAAACGCCCGACTTGGTTGCATTCTGGGCAAACTGGACTTCTGTTGCAAACAACACAGGTGGAAACAGCACCAGCAATAACACCGGAGAAAACAATACCGGGGGGAACAACACCGGTGGGAACAACACAGGCGGTAACAACACTGGAAATAACACCGGTGGAAACAATACTGGTGGCAACAACACAGGCGGTAACAACACCGGAAATAACACCGGAGGAAACAATACTGGCGGAAATAGCACCGGAGGGAACAATACAGGAAACTCCACAAACGGAATCTTGAGCAAATCTAACCCCTCATGGGATGTTCGATTCTTGGACGATACTGTCGACCTGATGGTGCCTAGTGAATCGAGGTATGCAACTTTACACATATCGATACCAACCGATGCTAATCCTGGGTTTTACGGTTACAATTTGTATGCTGCCAGCGTGTTTGGTAACTTCTCCGTAAACTCAACTATGGTCATTGAAGTCACAGCTGTTCATGATTTGTCATTTTCACATTCGATCGACCAGACCTTGTTGCCGGGGCAAAATGTAACATCCACAGTGGAGGTAACCAGCCTCTCATCTGCAGATGGTAATTGGACATGGCAAACAATGGTTGATTCGGGAGATTGCATTGCGCATTTGAGTGATTTGGAAACCCAAATCATGGAGGACGACACCTATGAAATTGACATTCTCATTACCGCAGGAGTCAATACTCACGTGAATGATGAATGTTTAATTTCTCTACACGGCACCCTTAACCAAGATACTTCTGTTTCCGAAAATTATGCTTTCACTGTAACTGTTGGCGAATCTTGGGGTCTCTCGATGGTCATCCCTACCTCGATAAAACTAGATGTTGACACGTCAGAAAGTTTCAATGTTGTCATCAGCAATGAGGGTACTGAGCAAGATACTATTTCCTTGATCGGAATCGACGATGAAGGGGTCACATTTACCAATCCGTCACCCGTTACACTTGACAGAGGTGAATCTCAATACGTTGTCATGGAAGTTGTAATAGATTCGTATTTGGTAGGCAATATTACTCTTGATTTCACAATGTCATCTACCAACAGCGGCAGTAACTCAGTGAATGATAGCGGTGTTTTCGAAGTGAAAGAATATGCCGAACTATCGATGACGGGGCCTGCTGAAAATCGAATAGTTATCGTTCCCGGACAGAACTCTTCCATCATTCTCAACATTTCCAATGACGGGACAAAGGACCTTGATTTGAGTGCAACACTCAGCGGCCTTCCTAATGGAATTACTGTAGCAAATGGCCTTGAAGATGTTTCACTGGAAGCAGGCTATTCTACCGATATCGAACTAGAGTTAGTGGCTTCTGCGGGACTGCAACCAATGAGTGATACTTTCACAATAACCTTTGATGGAGGCTGGACATCCACTCAATTGACAATTGACCTTCAAGTTGCAGACAGACATGAAGTGATGGTCGACTCTAGCGAAGACAGAATAATCGCATCGCCTTTGGGTGATTCGAGTCTAACACTGATGGTAACCAACTTGGGTACATCAACTGAAACATTCGTAGCTGACATTAACAACAGTGCTGTGAGTGATTGGTTCACAATTAGTGTTGATAAGCTTTCATTGAGTTTGGACTCCGGGCAATCAGGCAGTATCACAATTACAGCAAGAGAAATTGCTAGTGGCGCTCCAACAACCGGAGTTGATCTAACAATAACAGTCACAAGCACTGATGATTCAACGATTACTGATTCTATCTCTATCTCAGTTATTCCACAAATCGCAGATGGATTAATCACTGTAATGAGCGACAGCGTTGAAGCTAAACCTGGGGAGATGATTTACGGGAATGTTATCGTCACCAACCTAGGGACTGCAAACGACACCATGCGTATCAACACCGTTGAAATGGATTGTAACTTAGACGATGCAGAAGTCTTCCTTTCTCCTAGCATGTCTTCCATTCCAATACCATGGTCCTGTATGGTTGCTGAAGGAGAAACTGCCGGGACAAAGGTTCTGACATTCAGATTAACTTCTGCTGCACGTTCCAACATGATGGTTACATTCAGTGAAGCGTACAATGTGGAGCCATCTTGGAATGATGAAGTGATTTCATTTGTATTCGACAAAAACGATTTGATATTCGATGAAAGTTCAGACCAACACACGGTTTCTCTGACGGTTTGTAACGAGGCTAATACATTCGTAGAGGGTAGTTTGGAATTGAGTGGCAAGAATGAACCTCAAATGGATGTTGTATTCTTCAGAGCAGGAGAGACTGGGATTAATTCAACATTCAGTCTCGCAAGTAAGGGTTGTCAGGACTTCAAAATAATGCTAACTCCAATCAATCTAGACGGATTTGAGGCTTCTATCACAGTTGAGGCGCGAAGCGAAATATTGGGTCAAACCGTAACCGATAAATCGCCTGAACTTAGAGCGAGTGTCGCAGGTCCTGATTTGCCTCCTCAAGGCATGGATTTGGGATTGATTGAACTCGACAATCGTAATTCGATCATCATGTTTGCATCAGGTTGGGCTTTAGCATTGATTCTACTGATGTATATCCGCCTGTTCAGAAAGCCCGCAGATGTACTGGAAGAAGAGGATGAAGAAGAAATCCCACTTGGTCCTAATGAAGTTAGAATTGATGAATACAATAAGGTCACTTGTACATCTTGCGAAGCAAGGCTTGGAGTTCCTGAAGGAAGCGAACCACCGTTCAGATTCACATGTCCAAAATGTGAAACTAGAATCAGGGTCGTTGAGTAATTATCTCTTTTGCGCAACCAAAAGAAACGCAGTATGGCCAAAGGGGCCATTCACAGGCCTCATTCCTCCCTTCGAAGTCAGCCCCCACTGTCTTTCCATCAACTCCCCTGCCCATTCTACTACCAAACCTGCTTCTTCACAAGCTTTCCAGCAAGCCTCGAGTTGGGAAGTTGTAGGTGCATAGCACGCAAGTCTCCCACCAAATACAAGTTTAGGAGCGCATGCAGCAATTGCAGGAGAATGCACAGGCATGTCTAAGATGATAGCATTGAACTCTTCATCGAGGACTACATCTTCTACCATGCCTTCGCAGTGAGTATGTTTAGGGAACCCCGAGAAGCATTTGCTCGCCCTTTCTAAGTTGGTCAAACCTACGTTTGCATGTTCATCTCTAGGTTCTGCGGTAATTAGATGGCCGGTTTCTCCTAGCACTCTAGCGAGGTGTAATGAAAGGCCGCCAGAGCCTAATCCTGCCTCAAGAACAGTGTCGCCACATCCAATTCCCAACTTCGTGATAAAAAATCCTGCATCTTTTGCAGAAATAGTCTGAGCTCTCCTTGCCATTCCAGAGATCAATTCCGGTAATCTGGCCGGCATGATTGTAAGATACTTCTGGCCTACAAGAACTTCATCGCCAATGTTAGAATTAGCAAGCAGTGTTGCGGTATTAATCACTCCCAGTCCCTTGTGTTTGACCATTTCATCAACCACTTCTACAACATGGATACGCCCCTCTTTTTCCATTAGGACCGAATACTCTGCCATGGTTCTGCGAGAAGGAATATACCAAGAACGATTCGCATGATTATTCCGAAGATACCCCCGTAGGGGGTGTGACAAAGAGAGCACATGTCTAAATACCATGTTTTTCCAAACAATGTCCATGAAGACCGTACGTACGACTGCATACTCAATTGTTGGATTGATGCTTCTTAGCATTCTTGCATCTTTTGGTGGACTTATCGCCGACAATGAAAAAGTTGTTTCTGAATTAGAAAAAGAGCCAACTGAGTTCCAGGCCACGAGCCCTGGGCACCCAGTTTTTGCTGAATACATGGGAGCGCATTGGTGTGGACCCTGCATCACTGCTACAAACAATTTGAAAAACTTGTACAACACTAACGGAGGAGGAGGTACTCAATCCTCAGATTTCACCTTCGTATCATTTTGGGAATCCCAAACAACAGGATGGCCATCCGATTCTCCAATCAATCGTAGATCACACATCCAAAACGCTCCTGGATACACCGGCGGCATCCCAGTAACGGTCTTTGGTGATGCTCCATCGGGAACTTATTACACTGTAGGCGGTCAAAACTACGACAGTTACTACCAAAATGGCGGAAACATGCAAAACGCAAACGATTACTCATTGTCAGTTATTCAATCCGAAAACGGCAACAATATGGATATCGAAATCACCGCCGTATACAGCGGTTCGGGAACAAAGAATGTATACCTCTACGCTGCAGTAACAGAAGAAAAGGGATACGAGCCTTACACAGCAGGTAGTGGCTCTGACCACCCTCCAAACCTGTGGAAAAAGTGGCTACTAAACAACGGAAATAACGGATTCGAATCGTTTACATTAACAGCAGGTACACCAGTAACCAAATCATGGACTGTACCAACTTCAACTGCAAGAGCGGTTAGTGGAATCAGTTCTGCTGACAACTTCCTTACCGTAGCAGCATTGTTAGATGGAGACCACACAAGTCACCGAAATGTGCTGTCTGCCGCAGATTCCAACATGGCTCCAACAATCGACCTCGGTATCCAAACATTCACTGCAGACAACCCTAGTGCTCCTAGTGGAGGATACATCAATGGGGATGTACTAAACGTTCAAGCAACAGTAATCAACAACGGAGTTGATGCATATAGCGACGGTGGAGATTTGAGATTCTATTACAAGGTTAACAACGTCAAGAACTATGTTGGTTCCACGCAATCTCTCGGAAATTTTGCTAGTAACGGTGCTACACAATCATTCTCCGGACAAATTGACACCTCGAGTTTGCCATCCTCTGCCTACCAAACTACCTTCGGAGTAGAATTGTCTAACCTAGTCGCTGACAAGTCTGGCACCAACAATGACGCAACAGAAATTATTCCGCACGACCTTGTGCCTGTTGCTCGAAAGGCACAAGTCATCGGCAGCAACCAAATCGAGAGAGGAGACAACTTCCTTATCGAAGCAAAGACAACTATCAACGATGCTGTTGATATCAACACATCCTTCTTTACATTCGATGTTGAAGTCTCCCAAGCTGGCATGAACCAATGGATTGGCGGAGATTTGATAGTAGGTGGAGAGGAAGTATACCAAGAGGGTACTTCAAACGAACACCGTCAGTATCTAGTCAAGCCT
>CEOY01036316.1_pt1 | contig 9800 bp, 9 predicted proteins | sample 530591 | NCBI WGS metagenome assembly CEOY01 (sample SAMEA2620651, study PRJEB7988) | marine metagenome | biome: marine biome (ENVO:00000447); feature: surface water layer (ENVO:00002042); material: "saline water (ENVO:00002010), including plankton (ENVO:xxxxxxxx)" | depth 5 m
ATGCCCATTTCCATTAATCGCTTCTTAGTTGCCGACTTTACTACCATAACACACGCCCCGCCTTGCCCAAAATACACCGGTCCTGTTCTTGTCAGGCGGGCCTGACGGGGTTCGAACCCGCGACCGTCCGGTTAAAAGCCGGACGCTCTACCTGACTAAGCTACAGGCCCAAATGTATGTCTTGGGCTTCTTGGCGGACCTGTATAGGGTTTTTAAATCCTCCGCCATCAAAAAAACTACGCTGAACGCAGGACAGAGCGGGCCCGAGGGTAACCTCGCTTACAACCCGACTTTTCTGCTCAATAACATAAAGGCTTCGGAGAAAATTTGTGAAAAATCGTCTAAACGCTAGACGCAATTGTAGTTAACTCGTAATACAGTTAACCATGCAATAGGAATTAAGCCTCTAACACATGGGAGTAATGGAACCCAATGAACAATGACAGCGTTTTTTCTCCTGAAGATACTATACAGGAGGTCGCAAGACTGGACAGGCCTTCAAAGACCGTATCTTGGAAGCCTACTGGAAATTATGAGTTCAAAATCACAATTCCTCCAACGGTTTATCCACCAAGAGAAGATACTGATTTATTTGCTAAACGACTCATAAATCTTGGACCTGGGAGGGGCAGAAAATTCCTTGAGATTGGTTGTGGTTCTGGCGCACTTAGTTTGTTAGCATCATCGCTTGGATGGAAAGTTAGTGCTTGTGACATAAATCCCTTCGCAGTGGTAGCTAGCAAAGGTAATCTAAACTCTCATGGTTTAGATGGACAAGTCAAGGAAGGTGGAGTTGGACCTGAAGAATTCCCGTTTTCTGACAAATTTGACCTAATAATTTGGAATCTCCCCTACATACCTGTAGCCGAAGTCGATGACGTTCTAGGGCCGATGGAGGAAGCGGCTCTGATAGACACCGATGAAAGGGGTTTAGCAAACAGATTAGTCAACTGCATTAATGCCAACCAATTACTTGCAAGGAATGGCAAAATTTTGATCTTAGGAAGAGATAATTTGCATATTGAAAACAATATTTTCGCAGTAAGAAAGTGGGATGTAATCGATTTTGAAGATGGTGAAAAACTCGCAATTCGTTGCCTATGGAGGCCCTTTGAAAGTGCCGTCAACAATTTTGTAAAAAGAACAGGTTCGACAAATGATGATGTAATGGAGTTTTCAGAAATAGGTAGCCATGTTTCATCATCTTGGCAAGACTCCGGGAGAGGCCGAAGAAACAGAAAGTGGCATTCTATAGAAAAATCATATGCGGGCTCTTGGATTATTGCTAAAGGTGGAAACATTAATCCTGGTTTAATTCAACTTGCGGGGGGACTTGCATTCCTAAATTCAATCAAAGACGTTCGTCTGAAATTGAAGTGGCCGAATGATATCCTCTATGAAAATAGGAAAATATGTGGCATTCTAGTCGAAGGCAAATCAATTGGAAAGCTCACAAAGGTGGTGATTGGGATTGGAATTAACTTGAGTGGTATTGGAAAAATTGGGGGTTTTGAAATTGCAAGTCTTGATGAGATTTCCGATATTTCGCACGAAATAATCGATGCTAGATTAAACATAGAATTATCCTCGCTTTTAGAAGAAAAAGAGGGTCTTCCGCCAATAGATTTTGAAGGAATTAAAAAACAAGTTCATGAATTAATGCTAGATTGTGGCAAGCCTAAGTTTGAGGGGAAAATCTACCAAAAGTTCGGATTAAATGAACGCGGAGAATTGGTTTTAGACGGTTTGATTGTGGATGATGGAGAAGATGTCGAATGGATCTAATCTTCTAGTAGTGCTTCCACCGGATCGTCTTCGGTTTCCTTGTAGATTCTTTTCAAAATTCCAAATGCCAAAATCAACACTCCAATTGGATAGAGTCCGTAATCAATGATTATTCCTCTACTTACTGAATAATCAATCACTGAATCTTGTTCCACCGAGAAATTGAATGTATAAACGCCAGAGGATGCAGCTTCATATTTCCATTCTTTGTTTTTACTGTCAATGAAATCTGAAGTCTCATCAGGTAAAATCACAGTTGGCCTAACCTCTCCCTCTTTTACTTCAAGAGTGAAGACATCTCCTTCAGACAAATCATACTTGACTTCAAAGTAATCACATCCGTCTTCATCGCAATTAAGCGAAACCGGAGTTGACCATGCTTGAATTACTAACATGGTCAGAAGAATCGTCGAGCCAATGAGGATCATCACATCCTCGCTCTTTACAGGCGGTGCGGCTCCTCCTGCTCCCATAATTTGGCGGGGTACGGTTTAGCACTTCAACGCTTTCTTGGCTTTCGAGAGAAATTCATTCGCTCACGAACTAAGCGGATCTTACCACTTGCGGTGACACAAACTACTCTGCCTTTGCTAAGTGATTCTCGAATTGAATCATATTCTTCCAGACGAACGACTAAGATGCATTTTCCATCCTCAAAATCGTATAATTTAACGGGCAGATCTTGCAAATAATTCTCCAATTCGCTCCTTGAATTGAAGCCATCACATTCGCAACCAATCCATCGACGCTTGCCTCGCAATGCCTTTGTCAATTTCTTGGCCATAACTAATCCTCAAGGGCACTTGTCTTAACATGATGCTATCACTCGCCGGTTTGGGCGGACTCATGAGCGACGAATCCGGAGAGTCGTTTGAACAGATTGGAATCATCCAACTGATCAAAAATATGCTATCCCCGCGTACTTTACCTCACATAATCATGATAGCATTGATCTCTACTATTCTTCTATTCTTGGTCGAATCACAAGAAGTGCTTGTTGCGATGTCTTTTATTTCATTGGCAATATCATATGTGTTGGTCGCAATTCTTTCCAATTCCAAGATTGTGCAAAACTTAACCAAGTTGCCAGAACAAAAAAGCGAATCGCAATGGTTAGTACGTTTGTTCTTCAGTTTTAGAATTACAATCGTACCAGTCCTAATTGCGTCAATAATTGTCGGAATACTTTGGAGTTTCACTGGCGGATACGATAATGGATGGATTTCGCCGCTACTGGCATCTTTGTTCATAGTTTGGTCAATAGCCCAAGCTGCATCATTCCGAGCAGGTATGGTCGAGTGGTTAGCTAACGGATTGGGCGATGCCAAGTTACATACCTACCAGGAAAAAATCTCTACTGCATCTCAGATTTTTGTAGTACAAATCTTCGCTCTAGTCATTTTGTGGCTAGGTCAAATAATAAGTCAAACCGAAAAAATGACTCTACAGGATGCGTTAATTGGCGGTATTGCGTTCATTGTAGTCAGTGTTGTACTACAAGCCGTAACGCTTTGGCTCACTCGTGATGAAAGAGAAGCATCGGGGAATGAAAAAGGCATGGCGGCATTTTCATTCAAATGGATGATAGTAGCACAATTATTCATCACATGGCACGCATTTAGCATATACAGAAGGGCTGCAATGAATCCATCAGATATTTCGACAATAATTGAAGAAGGCTTGCTAATGGCCTTTACAGTAATATTTGCTGTATGGTCTCTAACTACTTACACGGTTCGCGATGGTAAAAGGTTGATATCTGAAGATGCATCGCTTCCGCTAGGAATCTCGTTTGGTTATGCATATGCTGGCTCCGTTGCAATGTTGACAGGTACGTTTGACAACCTAAAGGAAGTCATGATCTTTGGACACGTGCTCTCAATATGCGCAATGATGCTTCTATTGAGGCCGACGCTCAGAACCAGCAGAATTACCTCAGAAATGTTCCTCAACGCTAAATCAGTAGACATTTCTCGAGAAGTTGAAGTCGAAGATGACGAAGCAACTGAGGAAGAAGTTCCTGAAAGGAATGAGGAATCAGAAGAAGAATGGCAGGAGGACCAAGAGATTGATTGGGACAAAGGCATCGATATTTCTGAAGATACAGATTGGGATGACTCTGATGTCGAAATAGCAAAATCAGACGAGGCTTAGGTTGGATCTTTCTTCTAGTCCTGCAACAACAGCAACCACTCTTATCGTACCTTGTAAGTCGTCACTTACTCGAGCGCCTAATATCACTTGAGCGTCCTCATCAAACCTAGCAGTAAATGCATCAGCAATCAATCCAACTTGACCAACGGTCATACCCGGGCCACCTTCAATTTGAAGTAAACAAGCCTTGGCACCATCGAAGGATAAATTCGCTAGAGGAGCACTCATTGCATCTTGAAGAAGGCCATTCGCATTATCCGGGTCTCCTTGACCTACCAGCAAAGTGGAGCCGCCAGAATGACCAACGATTGTTTTCAAATCCATCATGTCGAGATTGATTAAACCTAAACGCATCAGCGTTCTTACTAGTCCATCCACAAATTCCTCTACCCATGAAGCACCTAGGCGCCAGTCAGTGCCTCTTTCACGAGCTTGCCATGCCAAACGGTCGAGGTCAAGCCTAACGCATACATCTGAATTGGCTTCTAATTTAGAGAGACCTTCTTTACTTACTTTCAATCTGGTCTCCTGAGCTTCAAATGGAATTGCTGCGATAGAAATCACAATCGCTCCAGCTAAGCGTGCTTGTCTAGCAAATTCCGGCGCAGCACCAGTTCCTGTGCCGCCGCCAAGTCCTGTAAGTAGCACAACCATTTCAACACCATCTAACAAGGTTCGAGAAACATTTGAGGCTTGCCTCATTCTTTGCTCTCCCAACGGAGGCAATGCAGCGCATCCGGCACTATCGAGGTCTTTACCGAGTCTAATCACGTGGGCGTCCTCGTAATCAAAAGAAGATTCGTCAGCATCTATCAGGACCAAATCAATTCCATGCCCTGTGCGTAGGTGAGCTCTTTTGGCCCAAGAAGAGCCCAAACCACCTACTCCTGCAATCAGGATTTGGGCTCCATCCATGGTATGTCCTTACATTGGAGGTTATTCAATCTCTGCCCACATATCTTTGATATCGGCGCCTTGCATCACGTGCCCATGCATTGTCAGGCTCAAGTCGCAAAACTTTGTCATAAAGTTCAACTGCTTTTTCAAAATCTGAAAAATGGCGACCATACAAATGGGCTAGATTGTTTAGAACAGGGATACATTCGTCATCTTCGCCCAACAATTCTAGAAGAATTTCTTCCGCTTTTCCGAGATTATTTCTCAGCATTTCCTCTTCAGCTTCTTCCAGTTTGATTAAATGTTCATTTGAGAGGTCATATGTGTTCTCAAAAGGGTGGTCTGACATGAACTCTCCTCACCGTGCTTGAACATATGATTTGCCTTTGCTTGTTTAGGGAAAAAAACGCTTCAAAATGTTACACTGCACGACACTCTATCGAAGATAGAACAAGGAACGATTATAGGGGCAATCCGAGTGGCACAAACCACTGGGGTTGGCTATGCTAATGTCGAGAGTTTTCCAGCGAAGTATCTTGCCATTGGTACTCGTGACTTTGATGCTCCTACCGGGCATTACAAACGCATACCCTGAAGGCATTGGAGGAGAGCAGCCTCACGGCGACTACACAATCGCTGACGTGGCCAAAGAAGGATGCCTTTGTCACGGCGAAGAACCGAGCAACTCTGTAATGATCATCTTGGTCGACGTACCGTACACTTGGGTTGCAGATGCAACATACGACATGCGCCTCGAAATTATTGGAGGTCCGGATACCAACATGGGAGGTTTCTCTGCTAGAGTTAGCGCTGGAGAACTATCCGGAGACGGAGATAATTGGGAAGATGATGTCACCACACTGACTCACCAGTCACCAAACTCTCGCATTTTCACCATATCTTGGACTGCTCCGGCTGACAATTCATCTGGTACCACAGTAGACTTCTGGATAAGTGGCAACGCAGTAAATGGTGCTGATGGACCTGCTGGAGATTACTGGAATCAAATCGTATTCAATCTGATTGAAGTCGCCGAGGATGACAAGCGCGGAACTCGGTCGCTAATTGCTGGAAGTGGAACTCCTGAAGCACCAGAAAGCAAATCTGGTGAAATCGACATCTCGACACTAGGTGCAGGATTTAGAGCACACTGGCTAGGGCTGCTTGGATTCGGAGCAGTAATAGCTGTGATTATTTTCTGTGGACTCCTGTTGCGTTATGGATTCTCAACATCTTACAAGGGACGTAGCAATCTTCTGCGCTTAAGATACAAGATTAACCGAAGAGGTGACCAGTGATGGCTAAGGATACAATCACCCAATTATTGGAGAAAGTCGCTTCCGGCAAGGTTAGCGTCAAAGATGCAAGAGTTGCACTAGAAGACGCATCACTAACCGAAGAACAAATGGATGCTGCAATCAATCACGGAGTATTCAATCCTGCAGAACCAGGAACCATAATCTCTGCATCATTGGCACCATCTGGAAACTCTGCCCTCACAATCTTCTTCTTTGCATGGGGAATATTCTGGGCACTGTATTGGTTCGGCACAATGCTGTACGGATTGCTCAATGGCTCATCTTGGGAGCAACAACAGTTGTCTTATCACATGGCAATGGGTCTAACTACTCTTATCATGATGGGTATTGTTTACCTAAAGTGGGTATTGCCTGACACAATTATCGTCAAGCACAGCCAGAACAAGTACATCCCTGAACATCAGAAGGATTGGAGAGAATACAAGTGGTGATACAATGGACGATAAGAGACTAAGACCAGCACCATCGCTTGAAGACTCTGTTCTGTCTTCACTAGGAGAAGTTTCCGTAAACCGTAGGCAATTCATGCGCTACGGGTTCAATGCAGCAAGTGGAGTCCTAGTTGCGACTCTCGGCGCTCTAGGATTTGCTTCCATCCTTATGCCACCATCCGGAGGAGGCGGTGGAGACTCATCTGTACTTTATTGGGCAAAGGGCCGTGAAGAAGAAGCCTGGTATGGTGCGAAGCACCTACAACCGATGATGAAATCCGACTTTGAAGCAGAAGCTGCTAACTCAAATGTCGGAATGTCTGGAGCACAAGGTGTTTGGAACGGACTCCCGGTAATCGTAAATTATGTTCCACACGCAGAAAACTCTGGTAAGCCTGTTGCTGACAATTCTCCTCGATTCCAAGAGATGGCGGGTTATGACATTGGAGGAAACTATGTCGGACACGCAACTGAGTTCCTTCTAGGAAACCCTGAGGTCTTTGACCCTAACAACAACTTAGTCATGAGTTTCGCAAGATGCACACATTTGTGTTGCATTCCAGGATGGCAATTGGTTACAAACACTCAAACTGATGACAACTGGACACCGGGAGGAGGAGACGACGGTGGAAGCAAGATGTTCTGCATCTGCCACTCCAGTAGATTTGACCCTACCGCAATTGAAGTTAACAGAAACGCAAACAGATCGACTGGAGCATCATTTGAATATCTCGGAATAAGAAGAGCGGGTGGCCCTGCGCCGCTAGGATTACCAATTATTCCTATTGTTATGAATGGAGACACTATTGAAGCGTCTTCAGATTACACGGGCTGGTTGACCTATTGCGACTGAGGTGATTACATGAGCACAATATTCTGGGTACTTTGGTTCTTTATTGCCTTCATCATTGTCCTAATCGCATTCACACTGCGCAAGGAGAACGAAGAAATCCCTCGAAGAGAAATTCTTCGCGCTGTTGAATCAAGCGGTAAGATGGGGTTCGCCGAGAGAACGTTCCTCTGGGTATTCTCTTTCCTCGACACCAGATTCCGAATTCAGGACTACTGGAACATGAGTAAAGGCGCTTACTACAACATGCACCGTCAGATGCCGCTGACACACGCAGAAAAATACAAGCTGCGAATTATCTGGTATTGGTACCCTCTATACTGTTTGGGAGGAATCTCCTTCCTTTCATTCATTATTCTAGTAATCACGGGAACTGTTCTTGGAATATACTACGTTCCTGGTGGCGAAGGTGATCCATCCCCTGCCTATGCTAGCATGCAATTCATCATGACCCAACTTCCGTTTGGTTACATTATTCGTGCAGTACACCACTGGGGAACTCACTTCATGGTAGCCTCGGTATTCCTACACATGTGTAGAGTTTACTTTACTGGAGCATACAGAAACCCACGTGAGTTAAACTGGCTAATTGGAGTGGCATTGATGGCTCTAACGATTGTCTTCGGATATTCCGGATACTTGCTGCCGTGGGATACATTGGCGTATGGAGCTGCTGTTATCGGTATTAACTTGGCAAATGCTACCCCTCTGATTGGAAAATATATTGCAACACTACTTTTCTCTGGTTCATCCCTATCTCACAGGACAGTTACTCGAATGTACTTCATTCACGTATTCATATTACCAGTGATCGTAACGACACTAATCATCATACATTTGTTCATTGTGTGGGTACAAGGAATAGCGGAGCCGCATTGATATTGGAGGGATAAGATTGGGAATAATCGACAACTTTGGTGCAGTAGCATCATCCTATATGGAGCAAAAGCAGCAGTTAGAATCTGCTGAAGAAAGGCGCAAGCGTACCCGTTCAGGACACGGTTTCTGGCCGCATGAAGTACTCCGTGACACTCTGATTTTCGGATTCATGGCATGTGTTCTACTATTCTATGCGTGGTTGATTCCACCTCCACTTCACAGTGCAGCTGACCCGTTCGCTCAGGCAGGATTCGTATTCCCTGATTGGTACGTACTATTCTCGTACGGATACCTAAGGTGGGGAGAATACTTACCACAATTCGACGTTCCTCTCGGACCAGTTGGTGACTTCTTTGGACAACCTTCATTCCCATGGAACGCTGCATGGTGGGGCGCATTCCTAACCGGAATCCCAGTCGGTATTCTAGCACTTCCTCCATTCCTAGGCGGTCGTGAAAAGCGACCTGTAGAAGACCCTTGGTTCGCAAGTGCAGGTGTAGTTTATCTTGCACACATTTGGTTCATCTCCGTTTTCTCTATCAATATCTTCTTGGAGTTGTATGGAAAGAATCGCAGTGACTTCTGTAAGTTAGATAGTCACGGAGATTTGCTATGTGGCGTTAGAGACCCTTGGATAGCAGAATTGTTCAACATGATACCTTGGGTGATGACAGGTATTCTGTTATGGATTATGATTTACTTCATCGCAAAGTGGCTATTCAACAATGCATGGGGTGCAAGATTTACTCCTGCACACGGTAAGAAACTCATCGTTGGTGCATTCATTGTAGCTACTGCTGCAAGCGTTGTAACCTATCCTGTCTACGACAACGGTTTCTGGGATGCAAGAGGTTTGCTAACAATATCTGATTACGAGAAGCTTGAGGAAATGAGATCTCAACCTTCAGACGTCCAGGTTAACGAACGAACTGAGTTCATGGATTTGCAAGGATTTGATGGAGACATTGTTCCGGCTGCTGCTTGGATGGATTGGAATATTTACCAACCGACGAGATATTATTTGATTGATTTCTCAGATAATAACGGACATCAGGACCTTGATTCCGGATTAAATGGAGCAACCGGAATTGAAAATTACACCGCTGATGAGACTATCTGGTCTAGCGGTTCATTCAGCATTACAGACGATTACTGGCCTGAAGATACTGATTTCAAGACAGTTCCTGTTGATGCAACATGTGCAACAAGAGCAAGCGAAGTCCTAATCGATGGCGGAGACTCAACATCTAGCATGATTCAATCTAGCCTTGTAATCACCCAAAGAAGCAGTGGTGACGTTGTAATCGACACTGATTGTAACAGTGGCGAGGCTGGCATAGAATTGGAAGCAGGTTTGTATGATTACGAATTCAGAGTAGAATCAACCGATGGTCTGCGAACCAACGATTCCGTTGTAGTTGAAACATTATTCACTATCCAAGCATTCCAGCCTCTACTATTGTACGATGATGATGCTGGAAATGG
>CEOY01078179.1_pt1 | contig 9778 bp, 6 predicted proteins | sample 530591 | NCBI WGS metagenome assembly CEOY01 (sample SAMEA2620651, study PRJEB7988) | marine metagenome | biome: marine biome (ENVO:00000447); feature: surface water layer (ENVO:00002042); material: "saline water (ENVO:00002010), including plankton (ENVO:xxxxxxxx)" | depth 5 m
TCCGATGCTGGGCCTTGAACGTTTAAACTGTAAATAATCTGACATTGCTGGCAGCCTTTTTCTGTATCCGCCTTATACATACATTCTTCACAGTTTTCTGTGAAATAGATATTGTCATCGGTAAATGTAGGAATTGGTATCATTGCTAATCTGTGAGCTAATACCTCATCAGGCAATACATTGACTGATTCCATTATTTGACCATCGTTTTCTACAACTCCTTGAGTGATATTTACTCTGGTAATTGCAAGTTTAGGAACATCAGAAATCAAAGCTCTTCGAATTGCATTGACTTGAGAAGAATCGGTATCTTTCAATAGGATTCTAATTGCGTTATTTCGAGGCCATCCTTTTACTACTTCTGCTTTCATTAAAATTCCTCCAATCAAACTCTTCTACCACGTCGGCCGCCTTTCTTTTTGGTACCATCGTGCGCAATGGGAGTTACATCCTCAATTCTAGTAATTGTCATACCCGCACGTGTCAAAGCACGTATAGCTGCTTGTGCACCAGGGCCAGTATTGTTGGAAAGATTACCGCCAGGGGCACGGTATTTTACTATTAGTTGTGTGAATTCTTTGTCTTTTAGGGCATCTGCCATTTTTTCTGCAGCCCTTGTAGCAGCGAATTGTCCACCGCTGTCTTTTGAAGACTTTACAACTTGGCCGCCTGAACATGTGGTGATGGTTTCTGCGCCTGTCAAGTCTGTAGCGGTTAGTAAAATATTATTGTAAGAACTGAATATATTTACGATTGCTCGACGTGTCATCATTGTTCACCTCCGTCATCAACAGAAGGTGCTTGCTCAGCAGCGTTCTTAACTTCTTCAGCAAATTCAGGAGTTGCTTCAGGATCTACTTCTTCGACATTGTACTCAGCCATCTCTTTACGACCTTCAATTGCCTTGCGGATTGGATGTTCTGGGTTATTCAATTCGCTACTTGGGTGATATCTAATTTGTTCTTCTTCGTCACGAGAAACTGGATATGATGGAATTGTAACTTTTTGGTCACCAATACAAATTATTCCGTGGTTGACGAGTTGTCTAGCTTGTTTAATTGTGGTTGCAAGCCCCTTGTAGTAAACTTGAGCTTGGAGCCTGCGATTCAAAATATCTTCAGTGCCCAGAGAAAGGATATCGTCTAAAATAGCATCAGAAGAAATCAAGCCTTTGTTATTTAAGGATGCCAGTAGGTCTTCCATTTCTCTCTTACCGTGGCCCTCAGTAGTATCAACCATACCAATTAGGCGCATAGCTTGTCTTCTGTATCTTCTAAGTTCGGATTTAGCCTTCCAAATCTCACGCATATTTTTGAGGCCGTGTTGAGCTTTAATTCCGTGCTCTTCTTCAATTCTTGAAGCCTTCCATGGGTGAGAAGGTGTGTCAAACTTTGGTCTAGAAAACTTTGGCTCTCCCATCTACATCCCTCACTTCTTTCGGTTAACACCTAGTGTTAGGCCACCACGGCCATTTGATCGCCCACGCTGTCCACGGACTTTGTTACCAGATGCGTGTCTAACACCACGGTAACATTTCATAGTTCTAAGACGGTTAATGTCGTCTTTTAGAGTTAAAGTAACTTGTTGACCTGTCAAGTGTATCTCTTCACCTGATTCGAGGTCTCTTTGTCTGTTAAGCATCCACAGTGGAACTGTCTCATTGTATCCTTCGATGGCTTCTCTCAGTTTCTCTTGGTCATCCGCCGAAAGGTGTCCGGCTAATGAAAATGCATCGAATCCTGTATTCTTACAGATTTGAATAGCAGTCCTAGCCCCTATTCCTTTTACCGCTGTAAGTGCTGTAGCGAGCGTCTTTAGTCCATCCATGTCAGTATCTGCCATTCGAAGGATATAGGAAAAATCTTCACCAAGTTCCTCATCTTTAGGTTGTGCCATATTGTTTCACCATCATGCTTACACACAGTGTGGAGCAGGTTTCCGACCAACCTCCCATATATCAATACCGCGATGCTGCGAAATGAATTCAACTAATCAAATATACAAAAAAAAGTAGGTTTTAAGCTGTTAAAAATTTTATTCAAGTATGCATAAAAGTGTCATTGTCGAATTGGGGTGTCGCAGTAGAAATCCCTCTCTTTTACCGCTACGTCGGCTTAATTGACGGTCAAATGAGCCTTGGATTTTTGGCTGTAAAGAGGGGTCTAGAGGAGATCTAATTGTAATTTTACTAATATCATTGTTAAGGACTATCTCTACAAATTCATCAACTGTCTGTAAATTTAATTCTTGGTGGAAAATCTCGATTATTCTTCCCGAGGCTTGTATGATAATTCCTGCATAATCTAAATCTGGTAAAAATATCTTGTTCGAGTGATGTATCTGAGGTCTTCTTCCATCTGATTGAATCCAGTGATAATCTGTAATCCCAATCCTCTCTTCCAGCCAGTACTGAGACAGCCCGCTTTCAACAAATGCAGAATCAAGAATTGTAACATATTCGCCTCTTTTCGGCATCCTTTTGCTACTAGTAGGCACTTCTGAGCCTGAATTAAGTGGTTTTCCCCCTTGGAAAATAAACGGTTCTTGTTTTAGATCCGGAGATATCCGGATAAAACGACGATTAATGCCTGGTTCGGCTATACATCCTAGCCAAAGCGCCAATCTATCCACTCGGCCTTTTCCTCTCGACGTCCAAGTCCAAGTTTTTGCTATCGCCGGCCAATATTGCTCGACTATATCTTCAACCTCTAATTTCTGTTGATGGGAAAGTCTCGGAGAAAGATCTAGTAAAATTGCTGGGCCCGCGGAGGTTGATGCGAGATGTTGTTTCCATCCGGCAAATATTTCTCCTAACCTAGGCCGCATTTCATCTAAAGAATGAGAACGACTATTTCTTGGCCTAGCGGGGTCAAGGTGTAAAAGAGATATCTTTTCCCCGGTATTTCCGGTAAAAGCTGATAGTTTTTCGATAGCTAGATCGCCATCTCTTCCATCTCCTGCTAAAAAAATACTTTTTGATAAATTGTCGAAATTTTTCTCTCCTCTTTGGATGAATATGTTGTTGAAGTTTACTGCGCTTGCCCTAGCCCTTTGTGGGTTCAATTCGATGCCTAGAACTGGCTTTTTGGTGATGACCGAGTATGCTGCAACCTGAATACCGCTCCCGCATGCACAGTCCAAAATATAGCCGTCTGGTAGGTTGTATTTGTTGAGTAAAATAGCACGTTGCAGGGAAACTTGCCATGGAGTCGCCAACGGTTTTCCTTCATTGGCATGGAAAAAAACCATTCCTTCTGCCGACGTTGAATCTCTAACCGACTCAATTAATCCTTCTGAAGATGCTTCTAAGGGCTTTATTATGTCCCCCATTACAATGCCTCATGAGTTTGATACATCACTTCTCGTCATGATGCTTTCGAAATGTATACCTGCTTGATTAAAGGCTTCAACCGCCCCTTCTTCTCGATCAACTATGCTAATTACCCCAATAACTCTACAGATTGTATCTTTGTGAATTCGCTCTACAGCTTTGATTGCTGAGTCGCCAGTAGTAGTTACGTCCTCAACAATCACGATATTGCCGCCTTTCTCGAGCGATGATCCTTCTATACCTGGGGGATTATTGGTCTTCCTTCCGCCTCGTCCCTTTGGCTCTTTTCTTACCATGAAACCTCTTCGAGTGGAATCTGCACTGGATGTTGATATGGCTATTGCGGTTAAAGGTACGGCCCCCAATTCTAAGCCGCCAACAAAGTCCGCACCCAAATCATCCATTCTCAAATTAAATAATTCTCCAAGTAAATGGCTAGCTTCTGGATGCATCATTACAGGTTTAGTGTCAAAAAACCAACGCGAATTGCGACCACTGGCTAGAGTAAAAGCATCATCGCTGCCTCCATCGATAAATGCTAATTCTTTGACCAAACTAACCAACCGAGGCCAGTTCGGATTCTCTCTAAGTGATTGATGGACACTCATCGACTAATGCTTCGGCTCTAATACAATGAACTTTACTTAATAATTTAGATAATGTAGAGCTAGTAAGAATAAGATTTGCCTTAGGGTATTGTTGATAAGTATCAGTGCAGCAGGAGATTTATTGGTATGTCATCGGAAGCTAGTTCTATTGATTTGAGCGCTCACAACCCGCTCATTGGATTGGACCTTCCGCGCTTAGAGAAAGAGATGGAAGATTATCAAAAATGGCTGGATGAACGTACAGATGAAGCATATAGAATCGCAGAAAAGGCTCGTTCGCAGAATAAAGACCTGCAGCCTCACGTAGAAATCCCACGCGCATCGGATTTAGCAGGTAGAACTGAAAAACTATTGATACAGTATCTTGGAGAGTACAAAGTTGCTGATGACATTAGAAAAATGCTTGAAATCCACGATCGTGAAACTACTTCAATAATTATGGCTCAATCTGTTGCTAAGGGTTTCCGTGAGGAAGGTTTTGACCTAGTTACGGCCATAGATGCTGGCTTAAGGGTCGGACTGGCGATACTAACTGAAGCGGTTTTAGTTGCACCGTTAGAAGGAATAAGTGAGGTTCGGTTGTTGAATAATATAGATGGTTCGCAATTTGTATCTGTTCATTTCGCTGGCCCAATTCGTGCTGCTGGTGGTACAGCACAAGCACTTGCAGTATTAATTGCAGATATGATCCGCCGAGAGTTGAACATAGGCAGGTATCACCCCACGGATCCTGAAGTCGAGCGTGTCAAAGAAGAATTCGGATTGTATAGAGGAAATCTACAGTATAGGCCTTCCCCGACAGAAATTGAGGATATTGTTAGGGCCTGTCCGATTATGGTAAATGGAGAGTCTACCGAGAGGATTGAGTGCGCTGGATACGGGCGTGTAAGAAATATTGACGAGGCTAGAATTAGGGGTGGTGTTTTGCTTGTAATTGGTGAAGGTTTGTGCCTCAAAGCACCTAAAATTCAGAAACATACCGAGCGTTTGAACGTTGCTGGCTGGGAATTTATCTCAAAGTTTGCCAATAAAGGAAAAGAGAAAGATGAAAGTCAAGAAAAAAAATTATTCAAGTCAAGAAGAATCAAACCGATTACAAAATTCATGAACGATATCATTGCGGGCAGGCCTGTCTTTGGTAGCCCCCAAGAAGCCGGGGGTTTTCGATTAAGATATGGACGAAGTAGGCCATCGGGATTAGCTGCAGCATCGGTTAATCCTGCATGTATGTTGGCAATGGATGATTTCATTACAATTGGTACTCAAATGAAGATTGAACGGCCGGGTAAAGCCTGCGCGATTACTCCTTGTGATGATTCTGAAGGGCCTTGGGTTGTACTAAAAGACGGTCGCTTCATTCGATTAGACGATATGAAAAGTTATTCTGAAATTTCATCCGAGGTGAAATGTGTATGGGATAATGGCGAGTTAGTTGTCGGTTTTGGAGAGTTCATGGAAAATAACAAAAATCTGGTTCCTGCTGGCTATGGCTTTGACTGGTGGGCTAGTGATTTAATCGAAGAAATAGATTCCGAAGAATCAGTTGAAGAATTCTGTAAAATTATGGAGATTGATCGTAAAGATTGCCCTGAAGGAGTGCCGGGCAATATGGATTCCAAAACAAATGATTCAGACGTATCATTTGGGCATCGCCGCAAATGGCATCGTTTCTTGCAAAAGCAATCATTGAGTTGGCTACAAGCAAAACAAATTTCGCAACGATTCAAAACATCGCTGCCCCCCCCTCATAATCCTTGGTTTTTAGACCTGCCAATAGAATGGGTTCCTACTTTTATAGATATTATAGAATCCTCTGTAATAGAAGATTCAAAAGATATCTACATCGGGCAACATAGTGATAATTTCATTGCTTACCCAATGCCTGAAAAGAAACATTTGAGGATCATTGGAGGGGCAAAAAACTGGTCAGAAAAATTGATGGATGAAATACCTCCTGAAAATCTGACTGAAGATATGTTAAGTAATTGCCCTGGGATAGATTTCACCCCCGAGCCATACATATTTTCGGATGATAGTGATAACTGGACATTAATTCAACACGGAATTGCAAAGGGTTCGGCTTTGATGCTTGGCCTAGCCCATCACCATGAGGGTGATGATCTGATTATCACTTCAGGCTGGTCCGCTGTCTTGGAGGCTTTTGGTTTCAATGTTGATGGAGATAAAATAATCAATATTGCTAATGCAAAAGAAATATTTTCTAATAAAATCAAACAACTAAAAGATGCTAAAGTAATACTTGAGGAAGAAAATCATCGGATTTCCGAATTAGAGAAAATTCGTGCAACAAAAAGAATCGCTGCAGAAACTGATGCAAGGCAGAAAGGAAAAAGCATTGCTGAAACCGATAATATAGGTAAGACTGCCGCAAATAACGTAATTGATGAAGGCCCGAAAAATAAAGATAAATATCTCGCTGCACAAATTCATCAAGACGATTACTTGGTAGACGGAATACTACCTATAATTAGAAAGATATCCGCTTTACGTTGGGAACATTCAGCACCTGTTAGAGTTGGTAGTAGGATGGGGCGTCCAGAAAAATCAGCTCCAAGAATAATGAATCCTATGGCCCACATATTATTTCCGATCGAGATGAATGGTGGCAATCAAAGATTGATGAGTATTGCCGCGGAAAAGAAGGATATTAGGACACAGTTAGGTAAACGAATGTGTAAGGTCTGCGGTAAAAGTTCTCCATTCATTACCTGTCATCACAGAAAACTGGACCATAATGGACATGAATTAATCGGCGAAATCTGTGGTGGAAGAACTGAATTTGAAAGTGAACTTGGACAAAATAGAAGAAGAAGAGGTGAACTGATGACTGTCCCTATTGATTCTGCCCTTGAGGATGCTAGAATAAAACTGGGTATTGACAGACTACCTAAAACCATCAAATGTATGAAAAAGATTGCAAGTAAAGACCAGACTCCTGAACCATTAGAAAAGGGTATTCTTAGAGCGAAGTACGACTTACCTGTATTCCGTGATGGGACCGTTAGATTTGATATGAGTGATGTGCCTACTACTCATTTTACTCCAAGAGAAGTTGAAGTATCTTGGAAGGCTTTAGTTAATCTTGGTTATACCCACGATTATGAAGGAAATGAGTTGAAAAGCGATGACCAAATGTTAGAATTATTCCCTCAAGATTTTATCGTCGCCAAGAATGCTGCAGACTACTTTGTAAGAACTGCACAGTTTATCGATGAATTATTAGTTCGTTTTTATGGTTTAGAGCCATACTATAATGTTGTATCTGCTGATGATTTAATTGGTCATTTAATCTGTGCTTTGGCTCCACACACGTCAGGCGGTGTTTTGTCTAGAATCATTGGCTGGGCTGATTGTTCAGGAGGATATGCTCACCCGTTATTCCATGCTTCAAAAAGAAGAAATTGCGATGGAGACGAGGACGCTATAATGTTACTTATGGACGGTCTTTTGAATTTCAGTCGCAATATATTGCCCGCTAATCGAGGTGGACAAATGGATGCCCCACTTGTTCTTACCACTAGGCTAAACCCCACAGAAGTAGATAAAGAGGCATTGAATGTAGATTCGGCATGGTTCTATGAGAGAGATTTCTATGAAATGACTCTAAGTCAACCCCATCCTAAAGTATGCTATGATCGAATGGATTTCGTTGAAAGAAGGCTCGGCAGTGTAGCAGCAGTTCGTGGATATGGATATACGCATGATTGCCACTCCATCTCTTCAGGACCTGCTTTATCGGCTTACAAAACTCTAGACACCATGATAGACAAGATGGAGGGTCAATTAGAACTAGGTTTAAGGCTCCGAGGAGTGGATGTTAGAAAGGTTGCATCAAGTGTTATTCGTTCACACTTTTTGCCTGATCTTAGAGGAAATCTAAACGCATTTGCTAGACAAAAAGTTAGGTGCTTAAAGTGTGGGCATTCCTATCGAAGGATGCCATTATCAGGAAAGTGTATTCAGCCAAAGAAGGCCGCAGGTAAAGGCTTGAGTTCAGTGGGGGTTTCGCGCTCTGAAGGTGATCTGTGTGCAGGTAATCTGGCTCTAACCGTTTCAGAAGGTGCGGTGAGGAAATACATCAAAGTGACACAGCACGTAATGGAAAAATATGGAGTGGATATCTATACAAAACAAAATGTCGAATGGTTAGCAAATAGCACTGACTCTCTATTCATGAATGACCGTGCCAAACAAATGTCACTATCTGATTTCTTGTGATTAATTTGATGGTCCAATCATTTGTTCAGGTCTAACCCATTGGTCGAATTCCTCGTTGGTCAAATACTTCAATTCAAGAGCAGATTCCCTTAATGTCAGACCTTTTTCATGAGCATTCTTAGCGATTTTTGCGGCTTTATCATAACCTATGTGGTTGTTTAACGCAGTTACTAGCATCAATGAATTCTCTAAATGTGAAGCAATATTTTCCTCTATTGGTTCAAGACCTTCAACACAATTCTCACGCATTGAACGACAAGCATCGGTAAGTAATTTGATAGAGTGAAGTAGATTATGTATCATCATTGGTTTGTAAACATTCAATTCGAAATTACCTTGTGAGCCCCCTACGGTAATTGCAGTATGATTGCCCATTACTTGGCAGCAAACCATCGTCATCGCTTCGGCTTGTGTTGGATTGACCTTTCCCGGCATTATTGAGGAACCTGGTTCATTTGCTGGAAGTGCTAACTCTCCTAAACCACATCTAGGTCCTGAACCTAACCATCGTATGTCATTAGCAATTTTCATCAAACTTACTGCTAGAGTATTGAGTGCTCCGCTAGCGGCGACAACCGCATCATGTGCAGCTAATTGAGCAAATTTATTTTCAGCACTAACAAATGTTAATCCAGTAATATTTGCGATTTCATCGGCTACCATTTGTGCAAATAATGGATGAGTGTTTAGTCCTGTTCCAACGGCTGTACCTCCAAGTGCCAATTCAAATAAATCATCTAAGGCAAAATCAATTCTTCGTAAATCAGCGTCTAATTGCGAAACCCAGCCAGACACTTCTTGTCCCAGTGTTAGCGGAACAGCATCCATCAAGTGTGTCCTGCCAATCTTTACAATATTTGACCATTGTTTGGCTTTATTGCTAAATGCATTTCTAAGTTGTCTTAAACTCGGAAGTAGTTCGTGGGTTAGAGCCTCGGCACCAGCAATGTGCATTGCTGTAGGAAAGGTATCATTAGAGGATTGAGCCCTGTTGACATGGTCATTAGGATGAACTGGTGATTTTGAACCCAGTGTGCCACCAGCAATTTCTATTGCTCTATTTGCAATTACCTCATTGGTATTCATGTTGGATTGTGTGCCGCTACCGGTCTGCCATATTCTCAAAGGAAAATGTGCGTCTAAATCACCACGAATTACTTCTTCTGAAGCAGCTATAACCAAATCTCCTACCTCAGGATCTAATTGCTTCAAAGCCACATTTGTCTTTGCTGCTGCTTGTTTCAATACCCCAAAGGCACGAATTACTCCTCTTGGCATCTTATCGTTCCCAATGTCAAAATTGATTAGGGACCTAGCGGTTTGACAGCCATAGTACTTGTCAGCAGGAACTTCTAATTCACCCATAGTGTCTGTCTCGACCCTAACTTCACCAGATAAAGAATCTAGATTACTAATTGGTGGAGAAGGAGTAGTAGTGCTGGGTTTTGAAGGGTTTAATGACTCCTCAATCATCTTACTAATCGTTGCACTACGGCCATTTTTACCCTTTCCAACTTTCTTGTCCAGCCTCAAGGCAATTTCTTCTGGAATACTAATACTAATTATTCTACGGTCGCCAGACCTGTATTTCGACATAGTA
>CEOY01019848.1_pt1 | contig 9688 bp, 8 predicted proteins | sample 530591 | NCBI WGS metagenome assembly CEOY01 (sample SAMEA2620651, study PRJEB7988) | marine metagenome | biome: marine biome (ENVO:00000447); feature: surface water layer (ENVO:00002042); material: "saline water (ENVO:00002010), including plankton (ENVO:xxxxxxxx)" | depth 5 m
ATTATCCTTATCCTCTGTTTCTTTGAAGGGTAAATTTTTATCAAAAATTTCACTTAATTTTTCTGATAATAATTTCTCAAATTCATTTAAATAATCATTTACTGAATCAACCTTATCATTTCCAATAGAAATATTTATAGTAAAATTTTTATTATTTATCTCTCTAATATTCATTAGACCAGGAACAATTGGACTATCATCTACAAGCTTATGTCTCAATAATAGAGAATAAAAAAGTAGTTGAAAAACAGCATCGTTTCTATCTTTTTTTTCACTAGAAAAAAGATTATCTAATCCCTTTATTTTCTTGGAATCTCCTCCAGTTTTATAATCAATTATTCTATATGTATTATTTTTTAAGTCAATCCTATCTATGATACCAGAAATATTAATTGAAAATTTTTTCGAAATATTTATCTTTTTTATATAACCTGAATTTTTGTCTCCTTCCAATGAAAATATTTGAAAAGGTGCATATTTTTCGTCTAAAGATATTATCCTGGTTATATAATCTTCCATAATCTGTGTTAAAATAATATTATTTCCTTCTAAGGATAGATTATTTTTTTTATTAAGTTTAAAATGAGATTTAATCACTTTATTTATAGCGCCCGATATACTATTTTTTATTACAAAAAAATCATTGTGACTTATATTACCATTATTATTCTTTTTGACAACATCACTATATAAAATCTCCAGTGCCTTGTGTGTTATTTTTCCAAAATCTGGCTTTTGAATTTCATATGTAAAATCATTTGTTTCTCTTATATTAGATATATACTTATAATAAAATCTAAGTGAACAATCCATGTAATCCTTAATACCTGACGGGGATATATACCCATTATGATAAAATCTGTTTTCTAATAATTCAATCATCTCATCTGTTTTATCTATCAACATCTTTGGTTTTTGGGCTAATTCTAATTTATCAGAAATTAAATAATTGTTGATATTGAATTTAGATTCAGATTCTAATTGTTTTATAAACCTACTTCTCTCTCCTTTAGAAGAAATACTGGAATTTGTATTATATATAAAAGTGATATTTTTAGCCCTTTGAATTACTCTATAGAACAAATAACTATATACTTTGTCCATTGAATCTTTTGTTTCTAAATCAAATGCTTTTCTAATATTATAGGGTATAAATGAAATATTAAATGAACTTCTTGGAAAATCTCCTTCGTTCATACTCAAAATATATACTTGATCGAAGTCAAGATTTCTCGACTCTAAAACTCCCATTATTTGTAAACCTGATAAAGGCTCTCCTGAAAAAGGAATTCTTGTTGTTTTTAAAATTTGATTAAGAAGTTTATACTGACTTTCTAAGGAGTCTAATTTAATTTTTACCTCATCAATTTTATTTATTATTTTAAGAAATGATTTAATATATTCTCTATCTAATTTTCCTATCTCCTGAGATAACTCAAATAAACTTTGACATACATTCTTTAATGATTCAACGACCGAATCATTATTAAAAATATTTTTAAATATATCAGAGGTCTCATTTAAAATACCAATATCAATATATATTATCTTATTTTTTCTAACCTTCGCTATAAAATCATCAAATACAACTGGGTCGAACTGATAAATATAAGGATGCGAAATGAAATTGATTATATCTACAAAATAATATGATTTCTTAAGGTTTCTAATAGATGAATTCTTATGAATTTTAGTTACTAGCTGTAGCAAATCAAATAATGGAGTTTCAGATAAGTTCAAGCCCATGGTAACATTTATTTTATTCACCTTATCGGGCAAAGAGTTTAAAACCGGCAACAACATTTTCTCGTCAGGGAGTAAGACTAATACTTTATCTTGATCGAATTTTTTTGATAAAATATTTTTGAATAATAAGTTACCTAATGTTTTACTCTGACCAATCTGAGAACCAATCCCAATACAATCAAATTTCTTGTCAATAGAATTAAAATTATTTGGTGTGATATCAGGGAATGTAGATGCTAAAATTTTATCTTCCCTATAATCTCTAAATGAATCTCCAGCTTCTTGTTTAAAGTCATTAAAATAATATTTATCAAAATCCCAGAACGCCATACTACCATGATTATCAATAAAATATTTTATTATTTTTTTTTCTGAATTTGATAAATAGCTAAAACCTACAAATAAATAATTTCGGGTTTTGTCTATAATTCCTGAATCTATTTTTTTTAAAAATTCTTTAAAAACTAATCCCTTATATGATAACTTATTTTTAATTAAAATCTTTTTATAGTCCCTATATACATCTAATAAAATTTTCCATGTATTATTAAAATTCTTTTGGTTGATAGACATTTTTGGAAAGAACTTATTCCAAAAAGATTTAATTTTTTCATAATTTTCTTTCTCTAAAAAATTAAATGAATCCTCAATTTCTTTTTGATTTTTTATAAGCTTAAAGATTTTAGCTTCGTTCTTTAAACTCAAGTCTACATCATCAAAATCTTTTATGAGTATCTGGCCCCAATAATAAAACTCATCAAAAGAAGCTTTGTACTCTTTGCTTTGATGTTTTTCTAAAACATTATATAATAAATAATTTAAATTAATTTGATCTGCTAAATCATCTGATATTTTAATGTCGATATGCTCTTGTACAAACTCCTCAATTGTCTGAACCTTTGGCGACCACAAAGTCGTATCATTTTTTTTAGATAATGCTTTTTGAAAATATAATCCAGCTCTCCTATTAGGAAAAACAATTGATAACTTTCTAAAATCTTTATACTTCTTAAATGTATAATCTACAACCTCCTCTAAAAAAAACTTTTTACCCATTATGTTTTGATAATTAAAATTGGGTCAATATATGCTATAAACCCATAAACTTCACCCTTATAAATTTTTGACAATAACTCTTTATAATAGTTAACTTGATTTTTATCTTCCTCCTTATTTTTACCTGTCTTATAATCAATTACTGCTACTGAATGTTTATCTAACTCAACAACTCTATCTAATCTATAAACATCACCATTATCATTCAAAATTTCAATTTCATTATATGATCTAAGTTTGGGATCATAGTACTCCCTTATATCTTTATCTCTTAATAAGTTTTGAATAATTTTTGTAAAATAAGATTTTTCCTTCTCTGTAATTATGTTTTTATTAAATGCTTTTTCAACTCCACTATCTACATCATTAAAATTATATATAAATGACATTAGATCATGAAACTTATTTCCTCTTTCATTATTTTTAAAGTCAATACCTCTATCAGATGATAGCTTAACTTTTATCCTATCTCTCCATGAGTATGAAGGAAAACTATTTAAATGGTAGGATTTAGAGGTTAATTTGTTTTCTTTTTCTTTTATTTCTCCAGAAGAATATAAATTGTTAACTAATTTATTGTTAAGTGATTTGTAAAGTAAATCAGATACATTTTTTAAATCTTTTGAAGGTGTGTTAGCTCTTATAAATAAACCTAATTTAGGTCTAGTAAATGCGACATACATCAAATTAATATTATCCTCATAAGCTTTCTTTTTCTCATTCTCATATGATTCAGGATAAATTGTTATTGGATTCGACGACTTATATTTTATTGGATAAGGCATATCAAACTTTTTATTAAAAACATTTAAATTAACCCACATATTTTTTTCTTTACCTCCCCCTGAATCATTATCTAGTGACCAATTTAAAAATGGAATAATAACATGATCAAATTCCAATCCTTTAGACTTATGAATAGTTATGAGTTGTATAGCATCAGACTTACCAGTAATATTTAATTTTTTATTTTTATTAATTTCCCACCACTCTAAAAAAGAAGATATTTTTGATCCTCTGGTTTGTTTATATTCTAGAAGAAGATCCATGAAAGCTTGTAGATAAGGAACCTGATCATGAAGGTTATTAAGATTAAAAATTCTTACAATTTCTTCTACTAGTTCATAAAGAGGTAAACGTGATATTTGAAAAATTTTATTTTTAAATGCTCCCGGCAACAAATTGATTTTTTCATCATTAGGAAGAGAATAATGTGAATTATCTTTTGATTCTAATATAAATCGATAATAAAAATGAACAATTTCAGAAATAGCTAATCTGTCTTTAGTATTCTTAAAATAATTAAATATGCTAATAAGAAAATTAACAACAGCTGAAGACTTTATATCTAATGCGTCAGAGGAAACGTGATTAAAATTAAATTCATCTGATTTTTGAGATTCTAAAATCAAAGATTCAGCTATAACTTTAGCATCATTATTATCTCTGACAATAATTCCAATATCACCAGCCTTAAAACCACTTTCTTGAATTTTTTTTATTGAATTGATAGCATATTCACTTGCAGATTCTTTATGATTTTTACTATCGTCAAAACATACTTCAATGTAGCCTTTTCCCTTCATATCAGTCCTTGATATTTGTGATAAGTCTTTATTATAAATTTTATGTAAATGATTTTTGATGTTTTCAGAGTCAAAATATCTATGAATATCAACAAACACTTCATTATTAAAGCTCACTATATTCTCTCCACTCCTCCAATTAATTTTTAATTTATTAACCTCACATAATTCAGGTGGTATATCATTGAAAATATCATTATTTAATATTTGAGAATCAGAACCTCTCCATCTATATATACTTTGTTTTATATCACCAACAATTATATTTTCATTTGCTGAGGCAAGAGTTTCTTTAATTAAAGCACTAAAATTTTTCCATTGAAAATGACTTGTATCTTGAAATTCATCTATTAGAAAATGATTAATATTATTACCAACTTTCTCAAAAACAAAAGGAATACTTTCATCCTTAATTATTTGATATAATAACTCAGAAATATCTGAAATTAATATAATCTCATTCTCATCTCGGTATTCTCTTAAACAATTTTGTAATTCACCTAAAATGCCGAAAGCATAAATATTATTTGAAATATCTATTGATGTATTATACTTTGGAAAATCTTTTTCAAAAACTTCTACTAAATCATCTAATTTATGAAATAAATCACTTTTAATTAATGAAATAACTTCATCTCTATTTTTTTGATTTTTAGCTACCCATGCATCTGCATTAACTCTACAAGAAAAAACTCTTGATCCAGGATATTTTATATTTCCCTCTGCAGAATTTTTTATAAAACCACAAATACCATTTTTTCCATAACTAAAATCATTTAATGAAAAATTATTCTTTAAGATTATCTCATAAATTACTGAGGACTTTGATGAAACTTTCTTTTCAAATTTCTTTTTGACATCAAACACTTCACTTTTTAAAAGCTTAATTTCCTTTGAAAAATTCTTTCTGGGTAATTTATCCTCTAATGACTTAAAATCTTCATTAAATAAATTTTTAGTCATCCTTTTTAATTCTAAATCAATCATAAAATCCTTTCCTTGATAAATTTTTTCTTTTGAGAAGTCAATTAACCATTTTGAGATTTCAGAATCTTTTTTAATTTTAGATATAAAATTTTTGACGACTTCATTAATCACCATATCAATATCCATTTCAATATTGAATTTTCCCCTAAATTTTAAATCTCTAGTAAAGGATTGAATAATAGAATAAAAGAAGGTGTCTATAGTAGTGATTAAAAAATAAGAATAATTATGAAGAATATTAGATTTTAGGTTTTCGGATCTTAATATTATTTCCTCAGGGGAAATTTTATAGTATTTTGAAAATTCTAAAATAAGATCTTTTTCTTCTCCATTAGAAATGGAATCTATCATCTCTAATATTCTTATTTTCATTTCCTCAGCTGCCTTATTTGTAAAAGTGACTGCTAATATTTTCTTAAAATAATTTTTACTTTTAAGAGATAACCTTATATAATTTTTAGCTAGAGTATAAGTTTTTCCGGATCCGGCAGAAGACTGATAAATAATAAATGGCTTTTTAATCACAGGATATTATTTGAATCATAATTTAAATAATTATGAAGATTTAAATACCTATATATTAATTTTTTGATTTAGAAAATAACCAGTTTAAGAATTTTCCATCATCAAAAACATTTTCCCATGAGTTATGATATACTTCTTTAAATTCGGTGTATTTATGATGAGACTTTTTATTTCTTAAATAATTAAATGCATCTCTTGATTTCTGAACAGGCACAACCCTATCAAGTTGCCCATGAAAAATCCAATGAGGAATATTTATGGAATTATTTAAAATACTAAAATTTGCTCCACCACAAATAGGTACAGCAGCTGCAAATAAATCAGGTCTTCTAGATACTAATTCAAATGTTCCATAACCACCCATAGATAGACCAGCAATATATATTCTATCAGTATCTATATTTTTTTCTTTAATTAGATATTCGATTAATTCAATAACCATTTTTCCATATAATGATATATCAGAAACTTTAATTTTTTCATCATGAGATAGCCACGGGTCTTTCTTTTCTGAGGACCACCTATTATTTACTTGACATTGAGGAAAAATAACATAGCTGTTAAATTTTTTTTTTTTCATTTTTTCTAGAAAAAAACTGGCACCATGAGTTAATTGCAATTCATTATCATCTCCCCTCTCTCCACTCCCATGTAAAAAAATAATTAAAGGAACATTTTTTTCAGTATAAGTATACGGTTCTAAAACTCTGTAAGGCAAAGTATGGTTTTCATATTTAAATTCTCTGAATAAAAAACTATTGAGTGATTCTGATTGAGAAAATAGATTATTTGTACAAATAAAGAAAACTATGATGAAAAATCTCATAATATGAAATTATGAAAAATTATTTACTTTGAAAATTCAGCGATAATATCTTTTTCTGAATCAACAACTACAATTAATGGGTTATCATTAGTATCATAACTTCCTGACCACCCTACAAACTTGTAGCCTTCAGAAGGAAAAGCCCAAACCTCAATTATAGATCCTTTGATATAATTTTTGGACTGAAGCTCACAAGTTAATAGTTCATTTCTCCCAAGACAACTATGTCTATCTGTTAGTATGCCTTCACCTGAAGTCTTTTTAAAATCAACGAAGAACTCTTCTCTCTCAATAGAGCCATTTATTTGTAACTGATCTAACTCTGCAGAACATGAAAATAGAAAAAGAAATGCAAAAAGTTTTCTCACATTTGAGAAACGACTTCTTAAAAAAAATGTTTAACTATTTATAAAAAAGTTTTAGGTCGTCTGACATTTCTTCAAACCTTTTTTTAATTGACTCAATATCTACTGATCTTAATTTAGATTCTAATTCAGAAATATTGATGAATTCAAGTTTATCGACTTTATATGTTTGTTCAAGACCTCTAAATTCAAATTTTAATACATATTTTAAATCCAGATCAAAAACTGAGATATTAATGTCATCAATAAAAATTTTATTAACTAATCTCATCAATACAAAGAGATTTTAAATCTGAATATTTAGTCTTTAAATCTTGTAGTTCAGTTAAGTATGCCGAAATATTTTTTCTTGCTTCTATCAGATTTCCAAAAAATTCGTCACTTGTATAATATGAATTATTAAACCTATATTTTTTAATTTCAATTTGGTTAACCTCTGAAGCATCTGTTTTCCAATTATGTTCTAAAAAAAAATTAACTGATAATTTATAATTGAATGATAAAAAGAATTCATCATATTCTTTGGTATGAACATCATGCCTTTTCAGATCTTCATTAAATAACTTAAATAACCTTGATTTTAAAGTTTCAGAATTAATTCTTTTAATTAGATCAGAGCTTATTAACTGATTAAATATTCCTTCTTGTGGAAAAAAAGATTTAAGAGCTCTACCAACTGATGAAATATGATAGATAATTTTATCCTCAGAAAGTTTCTCATCATATCTTAAATTATCATATAATTTATCACTGCTTTCTAGTGACATTTGCTGCAATAGAATAAAATTATCTATTTGAAGTAAATCTTGATCTATGACCTTTATTAACTGCTCAATAGAATTATTTTTTCTTTCATTTTCAATTCTATTTTGTCTTGACTGCTCAAAATAAAGAGAAATAAGTATTCCGAAAAATATAACTACAAATTCAAATCCATATTTTAAAAAATACTTTTTCATAAATTAATATTCTTTTATTGTTGGATCTATATCATCTCTCCATTTCATAATTCCCCCCTCCAAATTATAAACGTTCTGAAAGGAGTAACTACTTTCAAGTAAATTAACAATATTCGCACTCCTTGATCCAGTTCTACAATAAATTATAACTTTTTTTTCTTTAGATAACTTATCTAAGTTATCTATTATAGAATACATATTGATTTTTTCACCACCTATACAACAAATATCATATTCATATTCATCGCGAATATCAACTAGTTGAAATTCATTTTTATCTGAATCCATTAATTTTTTTAACTCTAATGGAAAAATTTTTTTCATCTTAAGCTTTTATTGCTCCAGAAATTCCACCTGACACAATGTACTTCATTACTTCTGATGAAGAGTTTTTTAGAGGTATAATATTTTTCTTTTCTGTTATGAATACGTTACCACTAAAATTATATGAGTGTGGTAAATAAACAGATACTTTACCATTTAGTCCAACATTTTTTAAATCTTCACTAGTTACAAAACCCGGCTTATAAAGACTCGCTTCAACCTTAACTAAAACTGGTTTATTGAATTTTTTCTTTTCACCCATAAAAGAAGTCATTAAATCCTTGATTGAGGAATAAATGAGATTCAATAATGGGACATCTTTAATAAAGTTCTCAAACCAATTAACAAGTCCTGTATTATACCTTTTTGCATAAGAACCTGCAATAGTTATCAGTAATACAACTAGTATAAAACTTAAACCTGGAATATCTGGTTCAACAGGAATTAAACTATCAAGAAAGTTATAAAGATACCATACAACATATATCGCTGCAGCCATAGGTACAACAAGAAGAAGACCCCTTAGGAAATTGTTTATCAGATTCCTCATAGGATAAATTTACAGAATTTAAAGTGTCATTCCAATAAAAGTCTTAAAGGCAAGACCCATTAGACCAGTAAGAAGCATAGTAATACCAAGACCTTTCAAACCATCAGGAACATGAGAATATTTTAATTTTTCTCTGATGGCTGCAAGAGCTATAATAGCTAAATAAAAGCCTAAACCACTACCAAATCCAAATGCAGTAGCTTCTTGTAAATTAAAATCTCTTTGAACCATAAATAATGACCCACCTAGAATTGAACAGTTTACGGCAATTAGAGGCAGAAATATACCTAGAGATCCATATAAAGAAGGAGAAAATTTTTCAATTATCATCTCAACTAGTTGCACAAAGGATGCAATAACAGCAATGAACATTAATAATTGCAAAAATGTTAGATCTACAGTTGCAAATTCAGGTCCTATCCATGAGAGAGCACCTTCATTTAAAATATTTTGTTGAATAAGCCAATTTAATGGGGCTGTACAAGTCAAAACAAAAATGACAGCAAGACCTAACCCATTTGCAGTACTTACTTTTTTTGATACTGCTAAGAATGAACACATACCAAGAAAATATGCAAATACCATATTATCCATGAATGCACTCTTAATAATTAAGTTTATTATTTCGTTCATAGTTTAATTTTCAACGTAACCATTTCTAGATCTCTGTACCCAAATTATGAGACCTAAAATTATAAATGCTCCAATAGAATCTACAAACAAGCCGTTTGTTGGGAAAGAAGACCAACCAATCATTTCAAATA
>CEOY01083354.1_pt1 | contig 9497 bp, 8 predicted proteins | sample 530591 | NCBI WGS metagenome assembly CEOY01 (sample SAMEA2620651, study PRJEB7988) | marine metagenome | biome: marine biome (ENVO:00000447); feature: surface water layer (ENVO:00002042); material: "saline water (ENVO:00002010), including plankton (ENVO:xxxxxxxx)" | depth 5 m
GTTTCGTTTACCGGGTTCAAGCCACAAAGATAAATCGTCCATTATATATACCACCTGTCATTTTGCATAGGATCAATGCTTATATTGTAAAAAGTCAAGAAATTATTAACCTACGCTGTGGTTCTTTTTCAAACGTATCTGATGTATTTGTTCCATCTGTATGTAAAGTATGTTTTGTAAACTTAGGATAACCTATACCAAACATAAGCATGAGATCTCCTTTATCATATCCGTTGTCTGTGAATACACTATCAGGTAATAGTGGTTCATTATAACATTTACAACAACCTGTTTTAAAACCTAAAATGTTAGCTACTAAGCCTAAGGCGCCTACAGATATTCCTATCTCCATATTGACTAATCTTATGTAACTTTCCCACTTAATAATAGGACCCGGATCTCTGTGTTTTTTTAAAGGCGAACGAGAATTATCTTTCATTACGTATAAAAACAATAAGTTACAATCTACTTGAGGATTTTGCAAACGTCTACCAGATTTAATTTCTTCACTTACTTGTAAAAAATCAACAGATTCGCTTACAGCTGCTTGAGCACATTGTCTTATTAATTGCCTGTTAGTAACCACAATTATATCAAAGTTAACTAAATTTTGTTTAGTAGGTGTGCTTAATGCAACATCATATAAAATTTCTACAACTTGATTATCTATATTTTTATCCAAGTCAAAGTTGCGTTGACATCTTTGAAATCCTTTGACAGCTTCTATAATTTTATCTTGATAAGATGTTTGGGTCATATGGTATTTATTTCCAATACATTTTAAATTCAGGATAAACATCAAGTATATTGGTATTATGATGTTGATCTAAAATTTTAGTATAATCTACAAATTTGTCCCAATCTTTATACTCGTCTTTACTATTCATATACCTCATGACTTGATTGCCGTATCGTTTTGCACTTGCTATTTGCATTTCTATATCTATATTGGGTTGTAAATTTTTTGTAAGATTATCCTCTATGTTTTCTAACCATTTATCCCATTTCAGCGTTAATTGTTTTTTCATTTCTGGTGGCAAGATCCTAGGATTGAGAGCTTGTGGATATTGAACTATGCTAGTATGTATGTAAGCGCCAATGCTGTTGTAATATTCAAATATTTCAGTAAGCCGGGTAATATTTAAAACACTTGTTGTACATGTAGCACTTATCTTTGCATTTTTAAGTTCTGAATTTACAATTTTAATATTTTGTTCTACATCTTTTATTTCTTTATGTGTGCGAACATATTCATATATTGGCGGATAACCATCTAAACTTACACGTAATATTATTCTCCTGTATTGCTTCCATAAATCTATAACACTTTTACCTTTATAATTAAGTGTTGTTAAATTACTGTTGTAACTCAACATAATATTTTTAGCATTGTGCAACATATTTTTTATAAAATTATAATGCTTGTCATGATATATAGGCTCGCCGCCAGATATAAGCACAGTTCTTATACTGTCACTAATATGTCCGATCTCGTCGATAGTTTCTATATTAAGATTTTTTGGCGCATCTGGTTCTCTGTAAGTTCCATGCTCTAACATTTTTTCTTTCAGTGCAGAATTTTTTCTTACTGCTGCGTCCCATTTACTACTATAATCTGAACTACAGTGTCTACACATTAAATTACAAATATTATCAAATCTTACTTCTATAAAACTAAGATTGTCTAATGGCATGTTGTAATCTTCATCAATTACATTTTTAACTTGTTCTTCAGTTATGTGTAAATGATCTGATTCTTGTTGTTGCCTAGTGCTGACTACACCACTGTCTTCCATATCCCAACAGCTTTTACAGCCCGGATGTCTTTCATTATTGAGCAAAGCACGCCTTACATCACGTAACTTTTCGCCATTCCAAGTTTCTTTTAATGTATCTTTTGTATAGTCACCTATTTTTCCTGGAAAACGCCAACAGGCACTTATTTTGCCTTTTTGTTTAATATTGAGATGTGTAAAAGGTAAACTACAATATGTTTTAGACATCTTTAAAGATATCCTTCATTTCAGGAAAAGTATCAGCAAAGGTTATTCCACGTTGTTTGTCACACAAATTCAAAAATTCTTGCATTTCAGGAAGTCTCACACTCCAATCTTCGCTTTCCATAAAACTTAAGATACCATTAAGACGTTTTATACCATACTCAGCACTACGCCATTGTTCAAAATCAACTTTGCCCTTGTGCCAACTAGGTATACCAAGTTCCCAATTTGCTTCCCACCAAGGATACCATTCTTCATACTTACGTCTACATTCTTGTTTAAACCATTTAGGCAAAACTTTTACGTTTAAGTGTCCTGGCCAATATACAAAATGTTGGCTTATACCACCTGCACCAAACGGCCACATGTTTACTTTACGAAAGCCTTGTTCTAACTTCCATTGTATAAGATCTGGCAAATAATACACGTTAAGAGCTTGAACTGCACAAGCAATAGTAACTTCTACATTGTCTGTTGTTTCTGTATCTAATCTATGAAATGTGTTTACTTGGTTTGCCCAGTCACTTGGATAACGGATATAGTCATTCATTTCTTTAATACTATCAATACTGTAATGGAAACGCACTAACTTAAAATGGCTCCATAGCTCAAATAAATCTTCACGCCATTCTACACCATTTGAATTGTAACGCAATTCTAAATCTTTTGCGTACCCCATTTCAATAGCATGTTCAAGTATTTCATAATGTTCTTCGATAATTAGGCTTTCACCGCCTGCAAAATAAATCTGTTGCATACTTGGCATCTGTTCATAAAACTGTTTCCAGAATGTAGGATTTTGTTTGTGCCAGTTGTAGCTACTACCGTTTGTACTTCCTTTGTCTTTCCACTGCATTATCTCTTTCAAAGATTGATTTTTAACTGCGGGAAAAATTGCTTTGTAGTCTTTTATCCATCCTGAACTATCGTGCGGTGAACACATAACACACGCAAGTTGGCACTTTGTACCAAAACGTAAGTCAATATATGCTAAATTAGGAGGTACACTGCCGTCTGAATTTGTTTCTTGAAAAATTTTATCTAAGTCTACTCTTTGGCTCCAGTAGTGTGTTTCCCACATGCGTTTACTTCTGTGTCCTGCGGCTTCTTCTTTGTAGCATTTTAAACAACTAGGAGGCTGTTCTCCATTAAGCATTTGTAAGCGAACATTTTTCATATAGTCGCTATTCCATGCTGTTTCGAAATCACTAACATTTAAGTTGTTAGGCTTGCCGTCATCTGTTTTTAAAATACCTACTTGTCCACCGTGCTTTTTATCATTAGTAGGTCCTACTGAACTTGCGTTTGCTGTGCAACAAACTCTCATACTTCCGTCTGGTCTTGTACTTAGATGCACCCAAGGTAACAAACAAAATGTATCTGATGGATATTTATAGTCTTTCATATTAATACTTACCGGTGCCTTTAAACAAATCTGTATATTGTGGTACTATCTTTGTTATGTCCTGATTACGTAATTTATCTAAATCTCGTGTAAACTGTATAAACCATTTACGATGTGTATCTTCGTTTTTAGCATTCATGTATTTTACTACTCCATTTAATATTTTATCTGCTTCTTTAACAATGTGATCATCATATTTTTTAAATTTTATTTTTTTCTGTTCATAATGGTCTACTACTTGTTTTTTAATTTCATTAGGTAATACACGCAAACAAGAAGGCCAAGGACGATGTGCTACATGATATCCAATAATAGGTTTTCCTTTTGACGAATTAATCTTTTTAAAATTTTGTTCTAATTTCCATAGCATAAAATCAGGCAAATGAAAAACATTTGCCGTTGTCACTGTACATGCAATCCAAGCTGTAATGTTATTAGGTAGAGTATCTATCCTGCGTAGATTTTTTTCTATTGCTGACCATTTTGCAGGGTATCTTTGGTATTCTAAAACTTTTCCGTAGCCATCAATGCTCGCACCTATTCTAACTTCTTTGAAATGGACCCACATATCTAAAGCACGTTGCGGAACGTTTGTTAAGTTAGTGTTATATTCTAATATAATATTATTTGCTACATTCTCATTTATACATTTTTCTAAAAATTCGTAATGACGTTCGATCATTAATGGTTCGCCGCCTGCCATGTATACATGTTGAATATTAATTAAGTTAGATTCAAGTTGTTCCCAAAACTTATAACTTTTATGCCAATCATAATGATCAGTAATCCAACGTCCCTTTTCGTTTTTTTCCAACTTAACTACTCCATGAGTATCTGGAAATTCTGGTCCTTCTAATGCAACATGATCTTTATACCAGGTATGACTGTCTTCAGGACCACACATTCTACAAGCAAGATTACATAAATTACCGAAACGCAAATCATAATACACTAACGGAGATTTATTCAAATCTAATGTTCCATCTTTTTGTGTTATACTTTCTGCCCATTGTAATGTGTGCTTAGGCCAATTACATTGTTCATATTGCCTCCTACTACTAAGTCCACTTTCTTCTTCTGACTGGCAGCGTTGACAACTTTTATGCCATTTACCATTTAGCATGGTCTTCCTTACATCTTTAATAAATTGTGCATTTCTTACTTCGTTAAGATTATCTATTCTTGCATTGTAAGGTGTGCCGTCTTCTTTAAATATTGTTCCTCTTTCATCAGTACTATTCATTTGACAACATACTCGTATGCAGCCATTATTTTGAATTGCTTGAAAGTTCCAAGGCACAGGACAAAAACTCATTATAGCCTGCCTTTTTCAGTTTCGTATGTTCTATTTGTTTTTGCAAGTTCTTTTTGCACTACTTTATAAACTTCTGGAAAAATTAAAGCAAAGTTTTGTTTTCTTAACATATCTAAATCTTTAGTATGTTCAATAAAATATTTCAAGTCAACTTCATCATTTAAATCTTTATGTAGCATATTAATTATTTTGTTGTATATTCTTTTAATAACATGTTGTTCTTTAATTGTATTAGAACTATACTTTTTAAGTATTTTTTTATACTTTTTTATAAGTTCTTTTTTATTTGGAACATGCCTTAAGCTATATGCTTCTGGGTCATATACACTACTAAAGACAATATCACCTTCGTTATATTTGTTCTCATTGTCTGTACGTACATGAAAATCTAAACCACGTTTACTCCTATTATCTACCCACCAATCAACTAGCTTATCAATAGTGTGGACATTCAAGAAGTTAAGTGTAGGTGTAAGAACTATACCTATTACGTCTGTTTCTCTTTCTAAGTCTAACCATTTTTCTGCACATGAACTAAGTATTTCCCATTTACTGTTATTTCGTATGTAATCATTTCTTTTTCCATATGCATCTATACTCATCCAAATATTCACTTTAGCAAAACGTTTAAGCATGTTTATTGTTTTTTCTTTAGGAAACCAACTGGTGTTGCTAAAAATTGTAAGTGTTATTTGATCTCCTCTTCCTCCTTCTAATAATGTTTCAATAAACTTATTAAAATTAGGATTTAACATTGGCTCTCCGCCTACAAATTTAATTTCCTCTACATGTTGAAAATCTTCAACCTTCCAATTGAATGGTATATCAATAATTTTTTTAAAAGGTTGTATTTCTTCATATGCATGTTGTAATTTTACATCATCATCATGCCAAGAACTACTTAATCCACTGTTACAAGTTCTACAACTTAAATTACAATAATTGCCAAAACTTACCTCAATATATTTTAGTTCATTTCTAGTTGGTTTAAAATCTTTGTACATACGATTATAAAATGTACGCATACTGTAATCGTAACCAGCTTCTTTTTCTTCCTTTATACATTTCCAGCAGCCTTCTACAACTTCACCGTTAAGCATGGCTTTACGTACAGCTTCAAACTGTTCACTTTCAACAACTGCCTTAGTGCCAATTTTGTTGTGATCTAATTTATACCATTCTCTAGTTTCTTCAGAGCCGCTCCAAGTTGAAAACCTACAACAAGGCTTTGCTTTTCCATCTGGTTTAAGTGCAAAATGTATAAATGGTAGAACACAAAATGACTTATTGTCTTTTGTCATATTTTTCTAACTCCATTTCGGGAAAATGTTCTCTCCAACTTATTTTTCTAGCAATATCTAAATCATCTAAATAATTCATAAAAGTATTTCCGTGAGTATCCCATAAATCTTCATCCATCATATGATTGACATAAAATGGATAATCTGTTAAATCTCTATCTAAAAATTTATAATTATCAACCCTGTCTTTTATTTTGTGTTTGATTTCTAAAGGTAAGTTTTGAGCACTCATGTGTATAGGCCATTCAACATGATTACAGAATAAAAATTTTATATTAGGAAATTCATTCCGTATAATTTCATATGTGTCAATAAGATAGAACATGCTTACATTACTACATGTCCATTGCACACCTACATCAAATATTTCTTCATCGTCTATATTCATTTGTTTTTTTGCAATGTAAGAATCTATCACTTTTAACTGCTTTGTAAATACTTCCCATTTGATCGGAAATCTAAAATATTCACCTGCTTTTCCTAAAGCATCAATACTCAGCCTTAAATTTACTCTTTTGAATTTGCTTAACTGATCTAGTCTAGTTTCATTTATAAGAGTACCATTACTTGTATAGGCTAAATTTACTTTATGGGCATATTCTGTTTCTGATAAATCTTTTAAAAATTCGTTATGTCTTTTGTTTGCAAAACTTTCCCCTCCTAAAAAATTATATCTTTTAGTTTCATGCCATTTGCTTCGCAAATGATTCCAAAAATTATGTTCTTGTTCTACCCACTTGTTGCTTATTTGGATATCTTGCACATTTTCGTATTTTCCAATAAGATGTTTATCTTCATTCCATTTACTACTTGCTCCTGTACCGCAATGTATACATTTAAGATTACAAATAGTTCCTGTACGAACATCAATGTGCGGAGGATCATACGTGACAGATCCGTCTTCTTTTGTTTGTTCAATTAGATGCTTGTACTTGTTGTACCAAAATCCGTTTTCATCCATACGTTTACTGACACCATCTAAACTTTCAACGTATTTGCAACGCTTACAGTTTTCGGGCCATTCGCCTTTTAAAAAGTCTCTACGTATTTCTTTAAAGTATTCGTTATTAAATTCTGTAGATACATCACTATCTTTTAACTTCACATTTACTTTTTTGAGTGTAGCGTCATCACTATACCCACATACACGAGGTCGACCAAAAGTTGTTGTGCTGAAATTTATCCAGGGCAATATGCAAGGTTTCATAACTCTATTTATATGCGTACTTAACTTATAAATATATTCATGAGAGATAGCGTAGATAGACAATATACAGCAGATTGGTTACAGCATGAAAGGCCACAACCAATGTACGATAGTTCTATAAACAAATTTTATGATAGATTTTACATAGATAATCCTGTACACAACGGAGATTTGTTTGATGAGTTCAAAAACACATTTATACAATATTTAGATGAACATACACTTAACAACATTTCTGGATATAAAGACTACGAATATAAAGATATCTGTGTAGGTTGTACACAATACATAGACGACCTCTATCAAAGATGTGGAACTAATGGTATTCAGATATTAGAAAATGATTACAAGTACCATTGGAGGCTAAATCCAAATATTGAATACGTTACAGTAGATACACTCGATGCTAACAGAGAACTTATAATTGCTATGCCATTTCCTTATGGCGGTGACGTCCATCCACAAATGCAGAAAATCTTAGATATTTGCTTAGAAAAAAATATCCCTGTACACATAGACGGAGCTTGGGTTACATGTTGTAGAGACATAACTTTTAATTTTTCACACCCAGCAATAAAAACTTTCTGCATAAGTTTGAGCAAAGGCGGGTTAGGCGGTAATCGTATCGCACTTAGATTTACACGTCAACGTCCACAAGGTGCAATTACAATTATGAATGATTTTAATATGAACTGCCAAAGCCTTGTCAGTATGGGTATAAAATACATGCAAGAATTAGGTCCTGAATATTTTTGGAAAAAATATGAGAAGACCTATGCACAAGTTTGTAAGGATTTTGATTTACAGCCCACCAAAGCAATACATCTAGCAACTAAAGCAGGAAAGCCTGTAGGTGTGCGTCCATTACTTAGAGTACTTCAACCTTAAAATTTCCAATAGGACGAGCACACTTATTAGACTTTGAACAAGTTGATGTACAACGTATAAGTCGATCTTTAGGACCAAGTCCGTGTGATTTACTTTCCCAACTATCGACTAAATCTTCAGAATAAAACCTATTTTCAACTATATCCTGAAAAGAATAGTGTTTTAGGCTATTCCAATTTTCTCCGTAGTTTAGATTGTACCTATCGTAATGTTCTTTGTACGTACCTGATTGTTGAAAATCAGCATTCCGTAAAAAACAACAAGGCCAAACTTTACTGTCGTAACTAATAAAATACATTCCGTCTTCTCTAGAAAAACACTCTATCGATTCGTTGTGTATATTTTTTTCTTTTGTTGCTTTATATTCTTCCCAAGTCATTTTAACTTGTCGGAGATGCCAGGAAATATGATCTTTGTATTGTCCTGGAGTAGGTGTTTCTGATCTATCTCTACGGCATTTAAATGTTCGGAATCCCATATCTCGAGCTAATTGTCTAGCTTTCTCAGTATCTGATTCATTCCAAGGAAATTCTATATATTGCCATTGTGCATTTGCCCCAGTTGCAATATATGCTTTTGCATTTTCCATAATTTTTTGAAAGTTAGATCCTCTACGATACAAATGATTTGTGTTTTCTAAACCATCTATGCTAAACTGTACTTTGCCATATATAGTATCGCCAAGAGTTTTAAAATAATCAGGGGTTCGGAGACTTGCATTTGTATGTACAAGTGTTCTTATCTTTTTGTTTGCAAGAAATTTGACCATATCTATAAAATCAGGATGCACTAAAGGATCATCAACTGTTCCACAAAACTGTACTTCTTCAAGACCTATACTTACAGGGCTTTCTATAATTTGTTTAAATATATCTAGTGTCAGATACATGTTTTTAGGTATCCTAGGATCTCCTTTCATATCAAAACTTGTCCAATCAGTCCTACAACAACCTAAACAATTAAGATTGCAGTTGGAACTTATTTCCATTTGTAATGTACGCGGTTGACTATAATGTTCTGACATTAGGTAATCTCTTGTTAATAATTTTTTTCATTTAAATTGCTCTGCAAAAGGATCAAACTCTGCACCACATTTCATAGAACAAACTTTAAGTTTTCCTAAACTACAACTTTCATATTTCCAGCTTCGTTCTATAGTGTCAAAAATACCCGTGTTAAAAACTTCCTTCAATCCATTCCTTGCATCTATAGCGTTTTTGCCCCCAGCTATATCTATGTGTGTCCAAATTTGTTCTACATAAGGATCTTTATGCCACCATTTATACATTCTTCCTGCTGTCCAACAACAAGGCAATGCTAATCCTTCAGCAGTAATGAATAAACTATTTTCTTTTTTAACTTTACATACAATTGGAGCCGC
>CEOY01053325.1_pt1 | contig 9488 bp, 8 predicted proteins | sample 530591 | NCBI WGS metagenome assembly CEOY01 (sample SAMEA2620651, study PRJEB7988) | marine metagenome | biome: marine biome (ENVO:00000447); feature: surface water layer (ENVO:00002042); material: "saline water (ENVO:00002010), including plankton (ENVO:xxxxxxxx)" | depth 5 m
AATTAATTATGTAAAAAGATACATTTATAATGGATCGTTAAATTCAACATTAAGTAGAACTATATTATCTGAAGATATTTCTAATGTTATTGGTGGCAATCTAAATCAAAAATGGGATTTAAAATGGAGGCATAATTGGACAATTGACCCGACACAGAACTTAAATATTAATTGGACCTATATGTCAAATAATTCATACTATCAGGATACGACATTTTCACATAATCAAGAAACTAGACTTAACCAACGTTTAGAATCTTCGGCAAATTTTTCAAAACGTTGGCCTCAACATAAAAATTCAATTTCAATAAATATTTCAGAAAGTACTGATTTATTAAATGCAGAAAGAACTTCTTTGGATAATGCATCTACAGGAACAAAAATATTTTATAAATCAAGATATTTACCACGAATATCATTCAGACATAGTCAAAGTAAACTATTTGGAAATGGTTCAAAATGGTATAATAACTTATATTGGTCAATCTCATCTTCAATGACTAGAACAGAAAAAATAGGCTGGAAAGCAGATTCAAATTCAAGTTGGACTGAAACTGATACTTCAGACCAAATTATAACCCATTCATTGTCATTTTCTGCTCCAAAAAAATACTTTGGTTGGTTGACTTTAAATCCAAAATTAAATATTAAAGAAGATTGGATATTTAAATATAAAAATTACTATGCTACATCAGATACAACAGTTGACTATGAACCCGTTGATAAATTTATGCCTAGACACACTGGTTCAGCATCGATTTCAGCAAATACCAAAATATATGGAATATTGCCAATTTCATTTTTTAATTTAAAATCAATACGGCACGTTCTTTCACCATCTTTTAGTTTTTCTTGGAAACCCGACTTTTCAAAATCATTGTTTGGATACAATTTTAACTATTTTGAATCGATTAATGGAAATAATTATGATAAATTTGCAGGCTCTTTGGCAGGTTCAACATCGAAACAAGAACAAAAATCAATTTCTATTTCTCTAAACAATCAATTTCAATCTAAAATTTTAAACAATGAAAATGATTTTAAAAAAATTGATCTTTTTAACTGGAATTTAAATACTAGTTATAATTTTGCCGCAGACAGTTTAAAATTATCTCCTGTACGATCATCTATAAGAACAACATTACCAGGTGGATTTAAATTAGATATATCTATGACACACGATCTCTATAAATTAAAACTAAATTCTGATAATCAATTAAAACGAGTTAATAGTTTTGGTAAACCAAGACTTACATCAGCTAGTTGTGGAACAAGTTTAAAATTATATGGTAATAAAAAAAGCTATAATAATAGCAACTATGATACCTTGCAAATTAATAATGATTCTACATCAAACAATCAATTTACAAAAAATAAAAAACAAAATTCTAAAAAAAATCTCTGGGAATCTTCTTTAAATCTTCGATATTCATTAAATCAAATTATCTCTGGAAATGAAGTTAATGATAGAAAAACATTTTGGATGAACACTACCTTCAAAATAAATCTTACGGAAAAATGGAGTCTGCAGCATACAGCAAGGTTTGATTTAATAGAATATGATTTGATTTATCATAAATTTTATATAAGTCGTCCTCTACATTGCTGGATTTTTAGTTTTAATTGGACACCTAACGGACCTAGTAAAGGTTTTTATTTGAAAATAAATGTTAAGAATCCTGATCTACAAGATATTAAATTAGAATCTAGGGGTGGCAAATCATTCTACAATTTATAATAACATCTAAAAAATTATGATTAGAAATATTAAAGGAACAAAAGATTTACTTCCTAATGAAACTGTTAAATGGAGATTTATTGAATCTAAAATCCATAAAATTGTAAGTTCTTACGGGTACGGTGAAATTCGTACACCTGTCTTTGAGAGTACAGATTTATTTGTTAGAGGTATAGGTAACGAAACGGATATTGTTTCAAAAGAAATGTATTCTTGGTTAGATCAGGGGGGAAAAAAATTAACTTTAAGACCTGAGTTAACCGCCCCTGTAGTCCGGTCATATATTCAACATAATTTACAATCGCTAGGTCCATTAACTAAATTATATTATTTTGATTCTTTATTTCGACGTGAGAGGCCTCAGGCAGGACGTCAACGACAATTTCATCAATATGGAATAGAAGCTTTAGGTTCTGAATTTCCAGAGCAAGATGCAGAAGTAATTGAAATAGCATATAATATATATAAGCAGTTTAATATTAAGGAACTGGCAGTAAAAATCAATACTATTGGCTCATCCTCAATAAGGGAAAACTATTTAAAAATTTTAAAAAAATCCTTATCAAAATATAAATCTTACTTAAGTCCCATAAGTCAAAAACGTCTTGATTATAATGCACTAAGAATATTTGACTCAAAAAATGAAGATGATAAAAAAATAGTGGAAGATAATGCTCCATTTATTTTTGATCATATTTCCGATGAGGATTTAAACCATTTTAACCAACTGAAAAATATTCTTGATAAAGTAAACATACCGTATTTTCACGATAAAAAACTTGTTCGTGGATTAGATTATTACACAAGAACAACTTTTGAAATAACATCAAAAAATCTAGGTGCTCAAGATGCATTATGTGGAGGTGGAAGATATGATAAATTGGTAAATCAATTAGGGGGTAAAAATACTCCTGCAGTTGGTTTTGCAGCTGGTGTTGAAAGACTCTTATTGCTTATAAATGACGATACATTCGACCAATCTGATAATGTAAAAATTTTCATATCCATACTTGGAGAACAAAATATACCAGATGCTATGAAAATAGCTAGTGATCTTAGAAAGAATACCAATTTAAATATTAATATTGAGTCTAATAGAAGAAGTCTCAAATCGCAAATGCGTGAAGCTAATCGTCAAAAATGTTCTTATGTAATAATAATTGGTGAAAACGAATTACAAAATAAGATCGTTCTAATCAAAAATATGAAAAATGGTGAACAAGAAAACATTGCTATAAAAGATTTAAATACTTATTTTGATAAAAATATATGATTTAAAGTCAAAAAAATAATTGATAATAGAGGGAATAATATGAAATATATTTCATGGAATGTTAATGGAATAAGGGCATGTATAAAAAAAGGATTCTTAGATTTCATTCAAGATGAGGATCCTGATATTATATGCATTCAAGAAACAAAAGCCTATGAATCACAAGTTGAACTTAATCTTCCAAATTATAACCATTATTGGAATAGTGCAAACAAAGCCGGCTATTCAGGAACACTAACTTTATCCAAAAAAAAACCAATCAATATTTATAACGGACTGGGTATTGAAAAACATGATCAGGAAGGTCGTGTTATAGCTTTGGAATTTGAAAATCATTATGTTGTAAATGTTTATACCCCAAATTCAAAAAGAGATTTAAGCAGATTAAATTATAGATCAAATGAGTGGAATAAAGATTTTTTATTTCATATGCAAGAACTTGAAAAAGAAAAACCAGTAATATTTTGTGGAGATTTAAACGTTGCACATACAGAAATTGATTTAGCAAATCCACAAAGTAATAAAACTACAAAATCTAAACCTGGTAATGCTGGGTTTACCAATGAAGAAAGAAAAGGTTTTGATGATATTTTAAATGCTGGTTTCATTGATTCTTTTAGACAATTTAATAATGAACCTGGTCACTATACGTGGTGGAGCTATATGTTTAATTCAAGAGCAAAAAATGTTGGCTGGAGAATTGATTATTTTTGTCTTTCACAATCATTAAAAAATAATCTGGAAGATTCATTCATCTATAGTGATGTATTAGGTTCTGATCATTGTCCAATTGGTATTAAAATTGACTTTTAAATTAAGTAATGAAAAAATAAAATATTATTTCTCTTTAAAAAGAAAAAAAAATCGATTAAATGAAAAAAAAATAGTTTTGGAAGGCGAAAGACTTGTATATCAGGTATTGCAAACCAAAAATTATATAGATACTATAATATTAAATGAAGAAGACAAATTATCTAAGACTAAAAATAAAATTTTAAAATTAGCCAAAACAAAATCAATTCCCTTATTCATCGTAGACACCAATATAATAGATAAACTTTCTAGTACAAAAAATAACCAATCAATTATAGCTATTAGCAATCTACCTTCTTATGATAAAACAAATTACAAAGACAATATATTAGCCTTAGATAGAATATCTGATCCTGGGAATTTTGGTACCTTATTAAGAAGTGCTGAATGGTTTGGTATTAATAATATTTTATTATCTGAAAACTGTGTGGATCAATATAATCCTAAAGTTATCAGAAGTGCAATGGGTTCACAGTTCAACATAAAATCAATAAAAATTGTAAAATTAGATTATGAACTTAATAAAATTAAAAAATTAAATTATTCAATCTTAGGTGCTGACAAAATCGGTGAAACTATTTCTAATATTAATTTAAATAAAAAATGGATTTTAATCATTGGAAACGAAGCAAATGGATTATCTGATGCTGTTAAACCATACATTACAGATTTAATTACAATTCCTGGTAAAGGAAATGTCGAAAGCTTGAATGCTGCAGTTGCAGGTAGCATCTTATTAAATGAATTAAGTAAATAATAAATGTGAAGGAAAAAGTATGATACTCGATAATATATTACACGCAATAGGAAAAACACCAATAGTCAAATTGAACCGTATTGGTCAATCATTAAACTGTAACCTATTTGCGAAATGTGAATTTGTTAATCCAGGGGGTTCCATTAAAGATCGTATAGGTTATAATATGATTGAAGAAGCAGAAAAATCTGGTAGAATTAAACCAGGAGATACACTAATTGAACCTACTTCTGGAAATACTGGAATAGGCATGGCATTAGCTGCAGCTGTAAAAGGTTACAAAATGATTATTACAATGCCTGAAAAGATGAGTCAAGAAAAGCAGGTCGTTTTAGAAGCATTAGGTGCGGAAATAATTCGTACTCCAACCAAAGCTGCATGGGATGATGAAGAAAGTCATATTGGAGTTGCAAAAAAGTTAAATAAAAAAATTAAAAATTCTCATATACTTGATCAATATCAGAATCCATCTAACCCAGATGCGCATTATAGATTTACAGCTGAAGAAATTATAAATTCTTTTGATGATAACTTATCAATGGTAGTTATGGGTGTAGGTACAGGAGGCACAATTACAGGTGTTAGTAAAAAATTAAAAGAAAAATATCCTAATATACAAATTATAGGTGCAGATCCTTTTGGTTCAATTTTAGGTGGGGGTAATGAAGTTTTTCCATATAAAGTTGAAGGAATTGGTTATGATTTTTTCCCGGATGTATTAGATAACAATGTTATTGATCAATATATCAAGGTAAATGATAAGGATTCATTTATTACATCAAGGAGACTTATAAAAGAAGAGGGATTATTAGTTGGTGGATCTTGTGGAACTGCCACCTGGGCAGCATTGCAATCTGCTAAAAATTTAGCAAAAGATGAAAATTGTTTGGTTATACTACCAGATTCAATACGTAATTATTTATCAAAATTTGTTGATGATAATTGGATGAAAAAGAATTCATTTGTTGATTAATCGTTTAGTCATTTATATGTCTTAATGGAAAATATCCAGTATATCTTATATATCTGCCTAGGACTCTATTCGACAATAATTTTGATATTACGTAATTCGCTATTTAATAATGATGAAAAAATTATAAATAATAAAACAATATCTGTTATTGTAGCTGTAAAAAACGGTGAAAATTCAATTAATCGACTACTAAGTCAATTACATAAACAAATTGATAATAATATTATAGAATTTTTAATCGTAGATGATAATTCCGACGATGATACCAAACGTATTATATCTAAATATTCTGATCTTGATTCTAGATTTGTTTTACTATCGTCAAACGAAGGAAAGAAAAATTTAAATCATAAAAAAAGAGCTCTTGATGCTGGAATAAGAAAAGCAAAGGGAGAAATCTTATTGTTTACCGATGCAGATTGTCAGGTACCTAATAACTGGTCTAAACTAATATCATCTAAGTATTTTAAAGATATTCACTATGTGGTTGGTTATAGCGAGGTTCCTTCATCAAATAATATAATAACCTTATTTCAAAAAATTGATTTATTTATGTTGATGAATACAGCACATTCTACAATTAATAAAAATTGGTATTGGGCTAGTTCTGGCCAAAATCAATCCTACCTAAAAAATATATTTAACAAAAATAAAGGATTTCAAGAGATTTCAAATTGTTTACAAGGCGATGACACATTGTTTTTTCAAACTTGCAGGAAAAATATCAAAGATTTTAAAGCTACATTCGCATTTGACCCTCAAAATAAAATTTACTGTAGACAAGAAAAAACATTATATTCTTTTATTATGCAAAGAATACGGTGGGCAGGAGATGCACTCAAAACTTGGAAATTTAATAGGTATTTTTTTGGTATGTCAGTCATAACCTTTTTTACTAATCTAATTATAATTTTAAATTATTTTCTTATAATATTTAATTATATAACAATTTTTCAATTTGCAGTTCCAATTTTAATTAAATTCGTAATTGAATATTCTTTTGCCTTAAGAGGTATGAAAACACATAACGATACCTATAATATTTTACAATTTACATATTGGTTTATTTTTCAACCTTTATATGTCATTATAATAGGTATCGGAAGCTTTTTCCAAAATCAAATTTCTTGGAGAGGATCTAAATAGCTTGATTATTTTTTTAAGTTTATTTTTTTCTGTTCTTTATTTTCTTTTAATCATTTGGTTTTCTGATACATTAAATAAATCAAGCGATATTGATATTGACAGTGATAAAATAGAAGAAAAATTACCTTTTATAAGTGTTATAATTGCAGCCCACAATGAAGAAAGAAATATACCTACTTTACTAAAAAACTTAAAATTACAAACCTATAATAAAAAGTTATATGAAATTATTATAATTGATGATAGATCTAATGACAAAACATCACAAATAATAAAAGACAATTTGAATGAAAATATCAAATTAATTAAAATTGATGAGACTCCAATTGGTTGGTCAAATAAAAAATGGGCTCTTAATGAAGGAATAAAGCTCTCTAAAGGTCAAATAATTGTTCAAACAGATGCAGACTGTGTACCTAACAAAAAATGGTTAGAAACTACTGTTAAGGCTTTTTCTGAAGAAAATACTGGCTTTGTTTGTGGGCCTTCTCCACTTTATTCTAATAATAAAATTGAAAGAATCATTCAATTAGAAAATAATGCTCAAGATGCATTTTCAGCAGCAGGCATGATGAATAATCTAACTTTATCTTGTACGGGTCGTAATATGGCTTTTCTTAAGGATATTTTTATTGAAATAGACGGTTACGATGGAATAGAACATTTAAAATCAGGCGATGATGATTTACTTTTACATAAAATTAAAAAGAATACAAATTATAAACTTAAATTTTTATTAAAAGAAAATGCATCTGTATATTCATATGCTCCCAGCTCTGTTAACGATTTTATTAATCAAAGATTAAGATTTGCTTCTAAGGGTTTATTCTATTATTCCTGGAAAGCAGACTTTTCGCTTAGACTTGTATTACCTCTATTATATTTAACTAATTTTTTTATAAGTATTTGTATCATAAAATTTGCAGCTAGTTCATATCAATTATGGTTATTACCCTGGTTAATTAAATCTATAGCTGACTTTTATTTTACATATAATTATTATACGAAGTTAAAACAACAATGGAATTTATTTGATTGTATAATACTCAGTTTTATTCATCCTTTTTATGTAGTAATTTTTGGTGGTTTAGGACCATTATTAAATGTAAAATGGAAATGAAATTTAAAATATTATTTATTTTATTTATCTTTCCGCTTTGTGCGCAAAGCAAAAATTATAAATATGAAGTTTCAATTTTTGGCGTTCATTGTGCAGATATATTCATCAGTTATACTGACACAATTTATAATGATAAAAAATCAATAAAAATTGACTATCAAACTAAAACAAAATCTATTTATGAAAAATTCTTTTTTATTAAAAATGATTATACTACTATTATTGATAAATCAAATTATAATATACTAAGCTATGCAAAAAAAACATCACAGCCTAAATTAGAAAATAATATATCTACATTTTTAAGAAATGATAGTCTTTTTTATTTAAATAATAACAAGTGGTTTAATACTAATTATTTTAATATTTTTTCTTTATTACATTATCTTCAAATGAATAAATTAGAAAATCATTTCAAGCCACTTGATTTTATCGAGAGAGAAGGAAATATTTATAATATGAAAATTGATTATTATCAAGTTGAAGATAGAATTAGATATCTCTTATCATTAGATATTAATAAAGATTTATCATATGAATCTGTTTATAAAAAAACAGATATTTTTACTTGGGCAATATTTTTACCAAATGCAAAAAGAGAAATAAATATTAATAGAATTACAAATGAAATTACTAGTTGTAAATTTTCAATAGGATTAATTAATGTGACGGCTGAATTAAAATGAGAAAAATTACCAATTACATTAAAAACCATCCTAAATTCACTACCGCATGGATAGTTGTTCTGGTTAGTACTTTTTTAATGCTTTATTTTAATATAGATGCAAAAGTTATAGCTATTATATCAATACTTATGGCATGGTTTACTAATGCATTTATTGGAATTGGTACATTTATCTCACTAATTCCAGTGATAGGACCGATTATTGTGAATATTTTTTCTATACCATTTTTCTGGTTAATGAACGGGGTCGGCTATTTCTCATCAGCATATGCTATCAAAAAAGGTAAACAAAGAGAATTGCTAAAACACAGACTAATCAATATTGTTCTCTTAATTGGTATAATTATAGGATACATATTAGGTCATTTATTTCCAGTATAAAAAAAAGGGATCCAAATGGATCCCTTTTTAATAGGAAATTAATTTCTAAAAATTAAAAACTCCAAGTTAATGTTGCATTTGAAGATAATGGAGTTGTGTTTCTACCAGTTACATAATGCATAGGATTATTAAAGATTGTTTCACTAATAACCATATCTAATTGAAAACTACCATAATCAAAACCTAAACCAAAATCCCAATCAAATGTATTTGCACCTGTTGCAGTTGATTTTGTTGTTCCATCATCATTGCTGTATGATAACCAATAACCATGATCTAGACCAAACCTTACATGTGCCCAATCTGTAACTTCAGCTTCAACTCCTAACGTAACGCTTGGTAATTCTACAAAAGTTTCAATATTATCATCTTCATCAGTTCCACCACTGTTAGTTGTATTGTTCATATATCCGAAACCCATACCAAATTTAGCAGTAACACCTTCACCCGTAGGAAGCTCAGTAAATAAATCAGCTGATAAACCCATAGTAGAAAACTTTGCGTCTTTTGCTGTATTAACATCTTTACCGCTATTCATATTAAAATTAACAAGCATGTTGTCAAATAACCATACATCTTGTGCTCTTCTTAAGTTAAAGCCT
>CEOY01010521.1_pt1 | contig 9472 bp, 2 predicted proteins | sample 530591 | NCBI WGS metagenome assembly CEOY01 (sample SAMEA2620651, study PRJEB7988) | marine metagenome | biome: marine biome (ENVO:00000447); feature: surface water layer (ENVO:00002042); material: "saline water (ENVO:00002010), including plankton (ENVO:xxxxxxxx)" | depth 5 m
GCTATGCCTCTAACTAAATTTAAAAAAGATAAACCAACTTTATTTCTGGCTGAGTCATTTATAGCTTTTTGATTTTGTGAAAATAAACTAGCAAGAATATCCCTAGCATAAAAATTAGCTATATCTTCTCTTACTCTTCCTTTTGCTTTCCTATCTGGTCTACCTCTAGCTCCAAATAAATTCTTTAAAACTCTAGGTTTATCAGCAAAGTCGTCTTTGTCTTCTTGATTTAAGTCCATATCACCTCTTAATGGAACATAATCATCATAAATCTTATCAAACTCTTTGCCTGTATTTGGATCAATAAACCTTTCTGGAATTAATCCGCCATCTCTTCTTTCTTGATTTGTGTTTGCAACTATTTTTCTAGCTAACGTTCTTATACCATCTTGTACAATATTTCCGTCTGCGTCAGTTACGCCAAATATTTTATTCTTTTCAGAATCAGCTAATGAGTCAATCCAACCAGCTATACTATTAGCCTCAGCATCCATCATCCCTGAAGCTTTAGGATTATTTAGTCTGGCATTTCTTTCTTTCGCATGCAGAGAATATAAGATCGTATCTGCTAATGCTAACTTATCATTATCATATACATCAGATGCCTGTTTAAAAAACGTAGACCTTGATCTGAGCTCATTTAACTTATCAGCACTTATATTTAAAGAGTTAATAACATCTGTCATTGGCTTATATAGATTTATTTGAGCTTTATCTATTTTATCTCCAGCCTTTCCATGAAAAACTTCTTCTTGCATATAAGTGTCAAATGCGTCAGATATCTTAACACCAGCTTCTCTTAACTTATCTAACATTGTTCCTATAGGAAGAAATCTATCTTGCGTCTGTATCAATAAATCTTGAGCAGCCTCTCTTATTCTGTCTTCTCCTATTTTCCCAAATGTGGCTATATTTCCTAATCTAGCTAAAACTTTCGACAAGTTATCATATCTTATTTTATCTCTTGTTTCATTTACGCCTTGTAAAGTAGAATCGCTAGTTGAAGTTTCTTGCTGATTCATTGCGCTTGTAGAAATACTAGAGTAATCGTATAATCTTTCTCTTGGAAAAGCCGTTTGAACAACCAAAACATTACTTTTTGCTAATCTAAGAGGTCTAATTGTCTCTCCAGTTTCTTCATTGACTTTATTCTCTGTAAAATCAATAGGCTGACCTTTGGGCACTCTTTTTAAAACTACAACTAACTGATATCTTTTTGGCCCTATACTTGGCACCTTGTTAAACTCTAATCTTGTATCTCTATCCAAAGGAGTAACGCCATAGTTTTTACCTGTCATTTGTTGTAACTGATATTTCTTTAAAGCATCTTCTATTATCTCTTCATATGTCTCTGGGCCATCTAAGATAACATTTCCATTCTCATCAGTTTGTTTACCAAAAACCTCCATAAGTTCTTGCGCATGACTTTTTTCACCTATATCAACCAGTTTACCAAATCTATTTCTTGCTCTAACAGTTCTTATAGCTTCTATATGCTCTTTACCAAAACCCTTATGTATATACGGGCCTTCCTGTACATTCTCACCAGAAGGAAATAAAACAGGCATATTTTCACGACCAAAGTCTAAAGATGCATATACATATTTATTAATTGTTTTGTCCTGATTATCTGCTGATGGAGCTGGTATAAATGAGTAACTTCTTTCATCAATTGATTGGTTGATGTCATTTATTTTGTCATCACTAAGATTTTCATCTACAGGTATATCTCTTAGTTCTTCTTTGGTAAACTTTCTTTGGTAGTATCCTGAATTTTGTTCAGGCTCTCCAATACTTCCAACAGATGTTGATCTGGTATCTTTTCCACCAAGCCGTCTCTCTCTGTCTGCCTCGGGAAGTGCTTGTCCAATGGTTTCTTCATCTCTACCTCTTTTCTTTAAAAATGCTATTGCTGAATCAACATAATCGTTGTCAGAGCCCATGCCTGATGCAACGCCTATACTTTTAAATAATCTTTTTTCTGAGTACCAAAAAACCGCCTGTGCATCTGCTATTGTAATAGGTTTATCTGTTGTTCTATTGTAACCCTCCACAACTTCTCTAATTATATTTCTTAGATTTTCTCTTTCTATTCCGCCTCTTGGAGCTTCAGCTAACTGCGGTGTAAGATTTCTAGCTAATGACTCTGTTGCCAATATAAAGTCTGTGTTTTGTTTCTTTTGTGGTCTTGCTTCTTGATTTCTAGCTGCTCTAGAATAATCTCTTTGAAAAACTTCAGTAACTGTCATGGCAATAGCATCTACATCATCTGGGTTTCTAATTAAATCAACACCATGTTCTTCAGCTGCATCAGTTAATCTTTTCTTTTCATCGTCTGTACCATTTTCTATAACATTAGATATTTCAGATTTAACTCTATTTCTAGCTCTATCTAATGTTTTGTCTTGTGGAATAATAAATGGATGACCTGTTATACGGTTTACAAATCTCATAAACCATCTGTCCATAGTTAAATAAGAATAATCTCCAGATAAGTTTTGATAAAAAGAGCCTATTTTACTTCCAAAAATAAATGAATAAGGAACAATAGTATCTACACTTTCATTTGATATTCTAATATTTAATTCTTTTAATATTGGAAGGTTGTTTATTTCTGCAACGCTTATTTTTCTATTTAAAAACTCTTTAATATCAGCATCAGTCATCTTCATTTCTGTTTTCATAAGATTGTAAGTTTTGAAAGACTTAACCATTCCTGATGCTTGTTTTCCATAACCTTTTTCTAAAAATAAACCTGTGTTTTTCCAATTTTCATACTGTTCTGATAATGCTAAGTTTTGTTCAGTAACAGCAGCTCCATTAGAAGATATTGCCAATATTAAATTAAATACTGATTCAGCATCTTTATCTGTTAATAACTCTGGATATTCTAATGCGTAAAGCTTTTTTGCCTGTTGAAAAGTTTCTTTATACCATCCTATCGCAGAGTCATCTGCTTCAACATAGGCATCTAACTCCATCCTCATGGCCTCTATTACGAGAGCCCTGTCTTCTGGATTAGTTATATCTAAAGTTATGCCGCCTCTTTCACCCTGAAATTTTTTTATAGCCTCTACCATTTTAACACTGCCTATCTTAGCAGTTTGTTCAAACTGGCCTTTATCTGGACCCTTAGATATAAATCTATCTAATGCAGTTAAATCCTTTGGAGCTATACCTCTTATTGATGAATACAAAAATTCTTCTTTAGGGGCAAATGTTGGATTTTTTGCCATAACAAGCGGGCCCACTTGTATAACTCTCTCAGCAGATATCACTGGTTGTGTTGTTGTTCTGTCATAAAAATAAGAATGTCTTTCTGGATCAAATCCCACTTGCACAAAAGAAGGATCATTTAAAGCAGCCTGTGCTTCTGCAAAAGATTGATCTGGGGTAGTTTTAACTAAATTGCCAGTAATTGTTGCAAATGGCGTTTTAGTTCTCTTTTGAACACCTTTTGCATCAGGGTCTCCCGTTTCTCTAAAAACTCTTCCAAAGCGTTGTTCTCTAGCTATATTTAAGCCTAATGTTTGCTCTGCATCTGTCATAGAAAAATCTGCATTTGTTACTATAGCTGTAGACTCATGAGCTATAGGTTTTCCTGACATATTATGGATAGTTGGAACCCATGTATTTTTTCTTGTATAAGCAGGTATATCTAGTCTTAATTTTACTGGAGTTCCTTCTTCTAATTCATTTAAGTTTCCAATAATTTTTCTTTGATTTTCTGTTAAGGCATTTTCCATTTGTTTCTTTGTTGCTGGAGCAGGAACTGTTTTATAAGGAACTATTGGCTTAACATCATTAACTAAATCGTCATATGTCTCGTAATCTATTTCTCCTTGATATAATCTTTCTGCGGCATCTGTTAATGCATCAACTCTTTTTGTCACATCTTTAAAAGATTGCTTTATTCTTTCGATATTACCTTTTTCTGGCTCTATATAACCAGCAACAATACCAGCAGTACTATATTTTTTTTCGCTTGTTATATTCTGTTGTCTTTCTCTTCTTCCTATTTGTCTTTCTGTATCTGTTGTACCTATATCTTTAAATATATCTCCAGCGCTATTAAATCCTGTTTCTTTATGTGCGGTGAACAAGCTTTTAATAAAACTAAGAATTTTTTGAAATATTGTTTTAGTTTTAGGCTTAAGCTCAAGTTTGCCATCAGCAAAATCACGATACATTTCAGCAACAGCTTCTTCTAATTTTTTCTCATCAGATAATTTAGCGTTAATTTTGCTTGCTCTATCTAAGTATGTGTACTTTCTTTTAACAGGTTTACCATCTATAATCATGACATAGTTGGTTTCTTTTGCCGCATCTGTTAAAGTTTTCCACTCTTTGTCAGTAAAAACCCCTATATTCTTTAAAGCGTGAATTATTTCATGATTCATAACAGCGCCAAGTCTTTGCTGTAATTCTGCCTCTGACAAGCTTGGATCATATATCTCCATAGCCAAAGCTATTGTTTTATTACTATAAACACCTTCATTAACTTCTCCTGTTGCAACTTGTTGCGCTGGAGTGAGTCCCGGTTTTGTAATTATATTGCGAAAATCTAAGGCAATATCACCTAATCCAATAGCTGTTAATTTATCTCGTAAAGCTTTTTGAACCTTAAACTCTTTGGATTTGTACTCATCTGTCTTTATATTTGCATTATTAAAGGCCGTTTTAGCTATTATAGGAGGCACTATTTGACTTGCTTTGACTGCTTCTGTACCAAGTTTCTTTTTTGCCTCTCCTGAAAGTGTGCGCGCTTGTTTAGAGACACCATCATAATTTACTGTTAAATCTCTAATTTGATTTTCTAAATCAGACACATCTTCTTTTGCTTCTAATCTTTTTTTTCTTTGCTTGTGCAGAGCATCCATTTCTTTCATTATAGTTTTTGCTCTAGCTTTTAACTGCTCTGCTTTTATAGCTATATCTTGAGCTGTAGTTGTTGTTGGTACAAACTTGCCCTTTTTCTTTGCTATAACTCCATTTTGTACTAATTTATCTCTAATTCTGTTTATTTCAGATTGTGGTATTGTTTTTACTTTTTTTGTTTTTAATGCTTTTCTTGCAGAGCCTTGATTAAACGAACCTTCAAGTTTTGTTATGTCTTTAACCTTATTATAATTTACATCAGTAGAATCTGCTTCTAAATCTTTTGCTCTGTTTAAAGCAACATCTAAATCATCTTGAGTTAGTGTCTCATCAGTGACAACTACATCTGGTCTATTATCCATGACTTCTTGTCTTATATGATCTGGCAACATAGATAACGTTAAAAATTTAGCTTCTGGATCGCTTGAATCCTCAATAACTTTGCCTTCAGTCGTTGGTGAAGGAAGTCCTCTGTTTAGAAAGTTTTGTGCATTCTGATTCATTACAGTCGCAGATTGAATAAGAGTTCTTTCATCTTGATCTAATTGTGTAGTTTTGGAATTTTTGTCTTCTTTGTTTTTATCTCCACCAATAATATTACCTGTGCTAGAAACCGTACCACCAATAAGACCAGCAGCAGCAGCAACTTCTTTATATTCGTTTATTGCTTCTTCACTTGTAATAGATTTACCAGCCTGATATCTTTCTAAAACTTGTTGACCTATTTCTGTAGGGACCTCGGTGACAACACCTTTGCCAACTCCCTTTACGCCTCTTGTAAATATTCCGCCACCAGATAAAGCCTTACCTGTAAATCCACTTACTAAAAATCTATCTGCTATAAAATCTAAGGCCGCCTGTGGTAAAGCAGTGATAAAAGCAGCTCCTTCAGATATCTCAAATCTATTACCAGCCCTAACTTCTTCTTTTTGAGCCTCTCTGTTACCACCGTAAAAAAATGGTAAATTAACACCAATACCACCTACTATAGAGCCGGGAATACCTCCAACAAGAAATCCTGCACCAGCACCAGCTAATGTGCTTCCAAGTTGAGGAACTTGCTCTCCTAATGTTGATGCGGCCCAGTCAAAGAAGCTACCTGTGTCTTTTATATCATCTAGTCTTTTTGCGTATTCTGCATCTGACTCAAGCTCTTTTCTATTGTTTTCAACAACTTCAGCACCATAGTCTTTGAGCCCTTCTAATCCAGTAACTTCTCCAACACCTTCTACAGCAGAGCCATATAACATTTGTATATTATCTATTCCTCTAGCTATACCTTTGCTAAATAGATTTCCATCATCACCCGGAATATTTTCTGGAACTTCTTCTTTTCCAATATTTGCCATATAATTAGATATAGCAAGAGCTTCTTCTTGTGTTGGGGTGTCTCCGTCTATTTCAAATGGATATTCTTGACCATCTATTTGGCTTATGGCTCTGTATAAACCCATTATGAACCCATATATGTTGACTTAGATATTGGTTTTCTAGCAATTATACCAGCAAAAGGCAGTAATTGATTTTTTTGAAATTCTAAATTAGCTATATCTTCATCAAGTTCTTTAATTTTTTCAGGTTGACCAAGATAAGCCTCTCTATCTGTGCGTAGTTTTGTTATTTGTGTATTATAAGAGTTTATTGCAGATAAAGCATCTTTTCTAGAGAATGAGCTTTTGTTTTTAGCTAACTTGGCTCTAGCATTTAATATATCTACTACACCTTCATTGTAACGTTCTTGTGCGTCTCTGTAGGCCTGTAAACCAACACTAGCGCCCTCACCTATTGCTCCACCTAATGTAGGTTTATCAGATGCCATAATAGATAATCCTGCTTGCGCAATAGCAAGCCATTTATCTTGATTTCTGCTTTTCTTTAAATCTTCTTGCATTGATGCCAATTGCTCATCAAGAGTAAGTGCTTTACCTGTGTCATCAGGTTTTGTTGGAGCTGGTTTTTCAGTTGTTTTTTGCACAACACCCCGATCATCAAAAAACTTTTTAGCTTCTTCATTAGTGGGTATATCTAATTCACCCTCGCTATATATATCGATAGCTCCCTCATTTTTAAAATCATAGTTTCTAAGCTGATCTTCTCTTTGTTTTTGTATTGCTCTTTTTTCTGCTCGTGATTTACCTTTTAAACTTTGATCTTCTTCTACAATAGGATTTATTCCAAAAGCTTCTCCTCTTTTCATTTGTCCAGTAGCACCACTAACTTTGCTTGTAAATAAATCTGAAAAACTGTCTGGACCGCCTGCACCACCGCCTCTTTTTGCGGCCCTCTTTTGAGCGGCATTTAATTCTTTATTGCTACCATCTAAGGTGCCTGCTTCAGCAGAAAATGGTCCACTTTTCACAGGCCTTCCATCATACTGCTTTGTCTTCATTTTTTCTGTAACTTCAGTAAAGTATTTAAAATCTGCTGGATTAGAAAGATTTTTTAATCCACCCATGCCAACATTGTACGCAGATATAGCGCCAGCATCTGTGTCTGTATTTTTCCTAAACCCAGTAAGTAAATCTGACATAAACTTTCTTGATGTGTCACCTTCTTCTAATTTTGAATCTACCATTTCTTTATTATCTAAATAAGCATCTTGAGCTGTGGCGTACTTTTTTCCTCTTCCTATTTGATTAGCTAACTCTGGAAATAAAGACTGAACTCCATAGCCCGGCATAATAGCTGTAGTTGGTCTTATTTGACCTAAACCTCTTTCACCTATTCCTCCTATAGCTCTTGGATCTCCACCACTCTCTTGAAGAATCATAGCATTTAACAGCTCATTTGTGGGCCTTCCTGTTGAATCAAAATACTTACCACTAAATGCATTTATAACACCGCCCTCATTAAAAGGTATGGCAGATGACCTTCCTTTGCCCCCTAGTCCAGATAAACGACTAATACCACCAAGCCTTGCAAAAGGAGTAATTGGATCTCTTACCATTCTATCCATCACAGCAGGTCTAGGCATAACATCAGGAGCCTCGTCTATCATAGGTCTCATTTGAGCAAACTGATTCTCCATAGAATCCAGCTTTATATTAAATCTATTTTCTGCCATATTTGCAACTTCATCTAAGAATGGACTAACATCTTCAGATATCTCTCTATTGATCTCACGGCCAAAATTCATTAAGCCACCAGTCCTCATTCCTTGAGGCTGTGCTACAAGTGAACTTTCACTTCTAGGAGCCATTGCTTCCGCCATGCCCCGCATGCCTTCCGCAGGAACCCCTGCACTAGCTACAGCTTCTTCCGCAACAGTGTTTGTATCTGCTGCTTTATTAGCTTCAAAGTCAGACTTAACTCTTTTTCTTCTATTTATTTCAGATAACACAAGATATTGAGGTGCATTACCAGATGGTCTTTGCATTTCATTTATAAGTTGTTGCTCAGAAAAGTTTTTTAAATCATCTTGTATCTGTAGTATATTCATTATCCTGTTAATCCTCTATATAAACCAAGACCTGCTATACCAGTTCCAAGAGCTTCTTGTATTGGATTATATTGTTGGAACTTTACAGTCTCAGTAGACGGCTGAACTGGCACACCTCTAAGTATAGATGACAAGAAAGTTAAACTCTCTCTTGGGAAGTCTCTTTGTCTTACAAAATCTTCGTACGCTAAATCTAATCTTGCTTGATCTCTTGCCTGCTGATCTTTACCTATCTTCTCTAACAATTCTGCTGCCTGTACATCACCTTTTCTAGCCAAGTCACCAAGTTGGGCAAGTTGACCTGCTTGTGATGTTAAGCTTTCACCAGCAGTAATACCAAGACGTTCTGCGGATTCTCTAGCAGCTCTGTCTCTTTCAAACTGTTGTTGAGCCTGCTCAAATGCTCTTTGTTGTCCTGTTGCTTGTATTTCACCTAATCTTCTTTGTAAATCCTCATTTGCAAGGCCTTGAGCTATAGCCTGTCTACTACCACCAAACGCCCCTGCTTGTATAGCTTGGGCATCTCTACCAGCTTGACCTCTATCAAAGTCTAGCAATGCTTGTGCTTTTTGAACATCCACTACATTTTGCATATAAGGAGACATGTATTGCTGTGCTGCTGCGCTATCAAACTGCCCTGCTTGAAAACCTAGTCCCTGCAAGGCTCGACCCATACCAGCCTTAACGCCTGACTGAGCTGTATCTAGGCCAGCTATACCAGAGTCTGCTATATTTCTTACTCTATCTCTTGATGTCAACAAATCAGTTGATTCGTCTGCAAGTCTCTGTCCTTCATATGGTGTATATTCTCTTTTGGACTCAGACTCAGCCCTTTTAATCATATCTACAGCATATGGTTCAAAGTATTTAGGAAGGTTACTTTGTACTACGGTTTGTTCAGTTGGTTGTGGTGCTCTTGATCTTCCCTTACCCATCATTTAACTCCATTCTATAAGCAATGTATTCTGGCTCCCATTTGTATTTCTTTAGCACTTTAGACCATGCCTTTCTTCCATATCCCTCAAGATGCTCACATCCACAGTCTTTGGCAAAACTATTGATTTTTTCTAACACCAAAGGCAACCAGTCATTCATTCTTTTGCCGCCTACCCAATCTAATGCCATAGCTTTCTTACTTGGATATTCTATTATTCT
>CEOY01083308.1_pt1 | contig 9370 bp, 4 predicted proteins | sample 530591 | NCBI WGS metagenome assembly CEOY01 (sample SAMEA2620651, study PRJEB7988) | marine metagenome | biome: marine biome (ENVO:00000447); feature: surface water layer (ENVO:00002042); material: "saline water (ENVO:00002010), including plankton (ENVO:xxxxxxxx)" | depth 5 m
TTGGTTATTGTTAGTTCAAATGAATCACATCTAACTGTATCCCTAACCATTACTAGGTAATCTCCATCACCTTCGAAATTAAATGTTCCAGATTGACCATTCCATACGCTCTTTTCCATGACATCCCATTCACCGGAATCATCGATATTACTACCGCCGATTGCCATCATTACTCCGCCACCTACTGCGATTAGAATGCCGATTGCCATGAAAATTTTACCTACTGGGTGCATAAACTCCCGTCGCTAGTATACCATATAATCCTGTCTAAATGACTGATTATTCAGAAATTGTCTGATGTTCCCACCATGGAGGTACTTCAAACCAAGCCTCATGTGTTGGTGGGCGGTCGATAATTGGCAGACCAATCATGCCACCATTTATCGTTAGTCCACCTGCTGGATTTGTAGAACACGGACTTGACAAATAGTCCTCGCCAGTTTCTGTTAGTTCTATTCTTAGAGAGTGTCCAGCAGGAATAACGATGTCTAGGGGATTAAATTCCATTAGCATGGTATATTGACTAAATGGAGCGGTGGCTTTAGCGTCGTAACCACCATCGCGGTATCGAATATCCATAGTGGCATGGCCAAGTCTGAGATTTGCAGTATCGTCATACATTGTAGCAAAAATTTGTCCTCCCTGACAGGCTTGTGTTGAAACGTCTAAGTGAAGTGTTGGTAGTCCGGAAACATGAGTTTCATCTTCAAAAATTTCGCTAGTTATTGTAACTGAAGAACCCAGTCCATTTACAGTTCCACTAGCACCATTCCATTCGCTTGAAATGTCTTGAAGTAGCCAAGTCATATCCTCAGGAGGCCAGGTTTCCTCAACATGCCATTTACCGTAATTGGTTTGAATTTGTACCATTGGTTCAGGCTCTTCGCCTATGTCTTTGAGGTAGTAGTTGAACCATTGGAACAATTCCACAGCCCAATCCATACGAGTCATATTAGGAAAGGCTTCTTTGCCATAGCCAGATTCTAATCCATTGTGTACTACCGGTTGGTCAGGATAATTATGTGCCCATTGGCCAGCGATTGCTCTAGCATTAATTCCAGCGTCGATCATCATTTGATAAGTCGGGAAGGCGTGATAAGGATCAACATTCCAATCCTGTAATCCCCAAACAAGATATACGCTACCACGATAATTTGCCAGAACATCGGGGAGATGTCTTCTTTCATCCCAGTAGTCATTCCATTTTGCGCCACCATATTCTGCCCCTGCCCATGTAGAAAATGGGTTTAGCGGCCCGATTAGGTCGTCAGTACACATTCGCATATCGTCGGTACCAAGGTCTGCTGTAGCACCTTCATACAGTGCATCATAAAGCATTGCTCTACTTTCGGAAGAACCATTGCGATAGAACATTTCCTGAACACCGATTGAACCAGAAATAGGTACAATCGTTTTGAGATATTCTGAGGGTTGTTGAGCAGCTTCCCAATTAGTTGTTCCAGCATATGATTTACCCATTAGTCCAACATTACCGTTCGACCAATTTTGTTCGCCCAACCACTCTACTACAGCTTGAATTCCGGTTTGCTCTCCAAGTCCTTTAACATCTTGGCAGTGTGTTGATTGTCCAGTTCCAAAGGTTGATGCTTGGGCTAGAGCATATCCATGTGGTACAAACGTATCATATACCCACTTTCCAACTCCACCATCAGGGACAGTATTCGGGTTAGAATCTTCTCCTACGATGCCTTCTCCACCAAAGTCATAGTATGGATGAATTGTCATGATTACGGGAATTTTTGTCCCTGGCTCAACATCTGGCAACCAAAGAGCAACATGCATTACAGCAGGTTCAGGGAAGCCGGCGTCTTGTTCACTCGCTGGAAGATCAACTTCAATGAAATGTTCAGTATATTCTGTTGCATTGTAAATTCCTTCTACAGGAAGTTTTGCTCTTGTATCATTCATTGGTAACTCCATAGTATGACGTAGATGTAGGGGAGTCTCCCACCATTCATATTCTTCAAGTTCCTCATTCAAACTACCAACAATTGCTTCTCCAAAACTAACTGCTAGTAACAAGAATACAACAGAAACGGCAATAGTCGATAATGCTGATAGATTTAATTCCCTTCTAGATGAATTTGTTGGTACAATATCGGCGACAAGTATTTCGCCTTCTATGAACGATTCACCGTCTGCCATGAACAGACCAATCATTTCTCTATCATGAGCATGACGCTTTCGTGCACATAATTCATTGATGTGAAACTACTCAGCGCGTCATGCGAGGACGATTCCTAACGACAATTGTCCTTATTTTTCTTTTTTCTGCACTGTTGCCATCAAGTTTAGCACAGCAGCAGCAACCTGAGTGGAGGTCGATTGGAATAGATCCTGAAACCTGGACAGATGGTCCAGTTGAAGAAGAAACACCGATGAAGGAAAGTTTTGAAGGTAATGCAATTTTACTGATAGAGGTTACATATTATAGATCATTAACATCTGATGAATATCAAGGTAGTATAGTAATTGAATTATTTGAGCAGTGGGCTCCTATAACTACTAGCAATATTATCGAGCACGTTGAAATTGGTTTGTATGATGGTATATTCTTTCATAGAGTAGTTGACGACTTCGTTATTCAATCTGGCGATCCTGAATGTAAAACCGAAGGAGCTTATCCACTTACTTCTCCCCAGTGCAGCAGTGGTGGTACCGGTGAAACAATCCCACTAGAGCATGATGAGAACTTGTCACATGTCGACGGTGCTATGGGCATGGCTAGAGGTGCAGAACAAGATTCTGGAGATTCTCAATGGTATATCACAGATACTGAACAACATGGTTTGGACCCTGAAAATAGGGATGATGGAGGTTATGCAGTTTTCGGCATTGTTAGAGATGGCATGACATTTGTTCGAGAAATTGCCAATACTCCAACAGCGACTAATCCGTTGAGTGACCAAGGAGTTCAAAATCCAGGGCCTGATTTACTAGGTCGTCCGATTAGAGAAGTCCATATTGATTCAATGCGAATGATTGGTGTTTCAGACCCGTATGGAAATATTAATTCTGGAGACTATGAAGCCCAGACGTATAATACAATTAGTGATTTTGATACTAAAATGTTGATTTCAATAACATTCGTCGTTTCAATACTAATTTTTGGAACACTAGTTTACATCACTCAAATCGATCCACCCAAGACTCTTGATGATGAAACAGAATTAGTTTTGGATGCAATATTATTTGATGAGGAAGACGATCCATTTACCAAACAGACTGATGTAGTAATTTTTCAAGAAGATTCAGATTAACTACGATTTATAAAAAGTGCTTTCAAGTTTGATATTTTAGCCATACTATGCGAAAGGCAGCATCCATTCTTGTGTTGCTACTTTTGTTACAGGTTTTTGTACCAACTGTTGATGCACAACCTAATTCACCAAATGTGGAACTTAGCACAGAAAAATATGACTGGTTTTCTAATGAAACAGTTTCTATAATTGTTAAACTATCCAATGCTCCTTTCGGTAAAGATTTATTCGCAAATTGGCAGGTTAAGGATTATAATGACGTGGTTGTATCCAATGGGACTTATGTTTTTCAAGCAACTGGAACCATGACAGAATTTGAAATAAGTTTCAAGCATTTTTTCAATGGGCAAAATTTTTACTTTTTCTCTGTTGAAATCGTTGATTCATCGAGTTCAATAATTGGAAATAGTGGCTATTCTTTTATGGTTTTTCAAAACTCAAAAATGCCACAGATCAATAATCTACTTGTTTTTGGTGACTCTTTAAGTGATATGGGAAATGCCAAGAATTCGGTACTGAATGTTCCAGATGTACCACCTTACTGGCAAGGCAGATTTTCAAACGGGCAGGTTTGGATTGAGTATGTTTCTCAATCGTACGGCTTGACAACTACAATTGGTTCAGGAGTAGAATCTGGCGATAACCGAGCTTTTGGAGGTTCGCAAACTGGGGCAGGGTTCTCTTATGTTCTACTTCCAAATGTAGGCACACAGATTTCGAATTATCTTGCGAATGTACAATCCTCCATACCTGCTAATAATGTGGTTAGTTTATGGGCAGGCGGGAATGATTTTCTTTACGGTACTGCCAATTCTAATACGATTGTAGCAAATATGGAGGCACATATTCGGCAGTTAGCAGGCGCTGGAGCAACCGAATTCATAATGCCCAATTTACCGCCGCTTGAAAAAACCCCTGAAATACTTAGTAGGAGCCAGAATCAACAAAATTCAATTGCTGCTGAAGTAGTTTCCTACAATCAAAAGCTATTTTCACTGATAAACAATATATCAACCGAACTAAATCTAGTGATTCATTTCATTGATGCATGGTCTCTATTCAATGATATTGTGAATAATAGTTTTGCATTAGGCATTACAAATACGCAAGAATCTGCATGCCCTGATTCTGGAACATTACTACCTTTGCCTATTTGTGATAGTTCCTCGAGTTTAGTATCTAATCCTGATGAGTATCTTTTCTTTGACAAGGCTCATCCAACTAGAGTTATGCACAAATTCATATCATATTTTGCAATCCAATCTATTGGATATGCAGAGACTGATGGCGATGGCGTAATTGATGATTATGATTTATGCCCATGGACAGAACAGGGTAAATCAGTAGATATATCAGGTTGCTCTTGGGAACAATTAGACGATGATCAGGATGGCGTTGTAAATGGAAACGATATTTGTCCATCTACAGCAATCGATTCAATTGTTGACGGTAATGGTTGCTCGGCTGAGCAGAGAGATAGTGATGGAGACGGACTAAATGACGCTATTGACCCTTGCCCATTTAGTGAGCTATTGAATGATCATGACTCAGATGGATGTACTGATGATGTTGATGTTGATGATGACAATGATTTAGTTCCTGATCTCGAAGATAATTGTCCTAAAGGGTTAATCGGGGTTCATAACAACGACTTCGACTCAGACGGGTGTAGGGACATTGAAGACTCAGATATGGATGGTGATCAATTACCCAATCTCGATGAAGGTGATATTGGTAGCGATCCTCTTGATGAAGATACAGATGATGATGGATTTATTGATGGAATAGATAAATTTCCACTGGACCCGCTTGAATGGTATGATAGTGATGGAGATGGCTGCGGTGATAATTCAGATGACTTCCCTTCAGATTCCTCAGAATGCCTTGATTCAGACAATGATGGATATGGAGATAATACGGATGCATTTCCAGATGATTTTACCGAGTGGATAGATACTGATGGTGATGGATTTGGAGATAATAGAGATGCTTGCCCTAAGGTTCTTGGTTACTCATATTCACCTTTAGGTTGTCCAGATCGAGATGGAGACGGGTATTCTGATGAAACAGACTTGTTTCCAAACGATCCAGATGATTGGTCCGATTATGATGGCGACGGAGTAGGTGATAATACCGATTTATTCCCTAATGACTCCACTGATTGGGCAGATTTAGACAATGATACATACGGAGATAATCGAGATTCATTTCCTAGTGACCCATTAGAGTGGAACGATACAGACGGAGATACTGTCGGAGATAATTCCGACGCATTTCCAAATGATTCAACAGAATGGTTCGATTCTGACCAAGATGGGTGCGGCGACAATATCGATGTTTGGCCATATGACCCTGCAGAATGTTATGACAGGGATGTTGATGGGATTGGAGATAATACTGACGTTTTCCCCGATGATCGTTCGGAATGGAATGATTCTGACGGCGATGGATTAGGCGATAATGCAGATATATTCCCCAATGATTCTAAAGCCAAATATGATGATGATGGTGACGGGATTGCCAACTATTACGATCCATTTCCAGATAATGCAAATATGGATTCATGGTTTGATTTATTTGTGAGGATAATTTTCTTTTTAGTAGTAATTTCAGTTGTTATTTTATTATTCAAGAAAAATTCGAATAAAAATGAAAATGAGAAATGGGAGTTATATGATGACGAAGCCATGCTTGAGAAACTGGGTGAAAAAACCGCTGATTCTAAACCCTCAGGCCCCCCTCCACCTGGGTCTTTTGGCTAAGTCATCTTATCTCAATGTCAAGAACAACATGCCTAATATAAGGTGCATACCATTTTACTTTCTCTAAATTTGAGACAGTAAATCTCCAATTTTTATTAATCGATTTCGCCATTTCTTCTAACTTAGAAACTGTTTCTTCAGTCCATGAATTGATGTTTTCTTCCGGGACATTCATGTGAATATGGATCCATCCACCTTCTTTTTTTAGGCATTTCAAAGCATCAAACCAGGCACTCTCCGAAGAAGGAAGTAAGCCTAAATGACATCGATCAGCAATTCCTTCAAGTTTTGGCAAGCTCAGCTTATTGTCTCCTTCATGTATTGTTATTCTATCCTCAACGCAGTTTTTTTCCGCACCCCAGATAAGCGCATTAATTGAATTAGGATTTATTTCACATGCATGAACATGTCTTGCTTTACTTCGAACAAGCATTGGCAAAGTATAGTACCCAATACCAGCGAATGCATCAACAACCACTTCACCTGTCATTTCGATATTTCCTATTCTATGCCTCTCAGTGACATTACCAGAGGAATACATAACTTTTGTTGCATCGAAGCCAAAGTGAACTCCATGATCAATTAATTCAACCCAGCCTTCATCTCCATATAACATCTCAACTTGTGAGGATCTAATAATATCCTTCGAAATAGGCTGCTGGCGGCCTAATTTTTCCACCTTCAGTGACTGACAAACTGATTTCCATAAATCATCAATTTGCCTGCTTTTACATTTAGACAATACGTCTTGCCATTCATCATCCATGAAGGAAGAAGACGGTAGTAGAGCTAGATTCCCTAAAAGTTCCCATTTAGAAGGGATTTTTTTTAGTAATTCATTTGTCTGAAAATTATTATCCTGCAACCAAATTTTTATTTTTTCTTTCATTAACTTAGCTGGAGAAATTGATAATTTATTTTTTTCTAAATTTTCTCTGGATATTTCGAATTCGCTTGAAAATTCGGGAAACAGATTACATAATTCATCAAATATATTTCCATAATCATCGATAATTGGCATTGCTAACTTATCAGAAAATCTTCTAGGTTTAAGCGATTGGCGGTATAATTTTTTTTCAAGCAATATCGATTTTATTTCATCTGATTTTTTTAGAGGAGCCAAAATCACCATTGTTTCTTTAATGGAGTTGTCAACATCGCTCATATAACGCTCACGAGGGTAATTGCTTTGAATGTCTCTCTCATAGGACGTCCATGACGGTGAACAAAATCACAAGTCAAAAAAGTTCGAAATTGATGATTTTACTTATACAATCTGTTCTTCTTTTACAGATTTTTGCACCATTTGCAAGTGCTAGTGGAATGACAAGCTGCTCTAACTTAGGCGGCGCATGTGATGACTATAATTCAGCACATGATGAAACTCCAGACCAACAAGACTGGGTGAATGGAACTTATGATTTTAAGTTACTAGACACATCAAAAATCCGTCTTGATTTAACTTGGGCAATTCATGAGTTTGATAGATCCGCTCTAGGACTTAATGACGGAGGTGCAATCGAGGCAGCTCTAGCCGCCGATGGATTAGATTCTAAGGATGGGGCACCTGCCGACCTAATCAGAAATTATTTCGACGAACAACCGCCCGGAATGGGAACTAACGTTAGTAATAAATTAATTTTAGAGGTTAGCGAAGCTCTAGAGAATTCACTTGAGTCTGGATTTGGAGACACAACTATTCTATCAACCGATTATGTAGATTCAATAACCAATGATGGAATCACTATTCCTTGTTCATCAAGTCCTGCTGATGACTCAGTTTATTCCTCAGAAGGTCAAACGGTTAACAATGCTTTTTATCCTCCAATATGTATTTCTTCCTCACTAGATATTACGCTCACAGAAAGTGCATTTAATTTGAATTCAAGTTCATCTTTTGATTTAGAAAGAACCTATCAGGGACTGCTAGTTATGGGTGCTGAAATAACCACTGATTTTTCTCTAGTTACTCTTCCGGGACATCAGGGTAACTACTCGTTTTCACCGCCCGATTATGCCAACATCAAGTCAGTAGATCCTAGCGGCGATATCTCTCTGCGTTTTGGCCCTCCATCCTATTTTGCTGGTGAGTGGGATGTCGATTATAGAGATGCACCCGAAGGAGCTAGTAACCTTGAAACTCCTATTTCAGTAACTATAGTCAATCAAAATAGAACCTCTACAAATACTGTTAGTATTGACAGTTCTAGTAAGGCCATAGATTTGAGTATTAAATTAGATTTATCCGATGAATCAGCCGCAACTTTAGATTTTATTATCGAGATGGCTTACTTAGATGAGTCAATCTTGAACGATTGGAATATTTCTTTACTCAGCGTAACAGATAAAGCAACTCTTCCAGTTGTAACATCGGACGGTATTAGGCTTGCTTATCACAATGGTTTAGTAGATTTGACTGAGTTTACATCTCAGTTTCCAGTCGAATCAATCGCTGATGGAATATCATCGACAGTAGGTGGAATTGAACAGATTCAGATGAATGATATGTATTGGGTATCAGATGCAATATCTGATGGTTTAGATACTCCAGGGGGTCTAAATTATTCACATTCAACTGGATGTTCTGAAACAGTCGACCCAGGCGTTGTTATTCATTACTGTGTAGAAGGTCCTTCTGCTATGACTGAAGAATATCCAGTATTCCTTAGAACTACTAGCCAACCCTTTTCAATGCGTTTAATTGATATTTTGAAGGAAAACAATGGGGATGAAAGTATTGCTAAATTCCTAGATGTAATTACAGAAAATGATTTTAGAAGTGTATTGAACAGTGGTCTATCCATTGAAACCGCATTATCATCTGAATATTTAGAAGGAATAATCCCATCAAATCTACCACCTTCAGAATTGACCTTGGAAATTGTTCTTCCTGTGTGGGTTCGAACCATAGATGGGCAAAATAGCATTATTCTAACTCATAGTTTGGAGAATAATTCTGATTCAGAAATCTCTTTTGCAGGTACCGATCCTTATGATTGGAGAAATGAAATTAAGAATTCCGATGGTCAAGTAGTCTGTACTACTTTGGAGCGAACATGTATTACCAGTTCGATTGATTTCGATGTTTCAGCGTTTAGAATAAATGAATGGAGCCAATCAGTTTCTCTAGATTTTGCTCTGGATGCAGAAGTCTCGATTCATAGAATCTCAGTTCCTCTCGATAGACTAAATCGGTCAGGTTCAACTCAAGTACATATGGAAGCACTTCCTTCTGATTTAATCAGATTAGGACTTGATATAGCTAGTAGGATGGCCGAGCCTCACGTATTTGATGGACCAGACAGCGTTTGTAGTGATGACCAAGAC
>CEOY01031945.1_pt1 | contig 9366 bp, 7 predicted proteins | sample 530591 | NCBI WGS metagenome assembly CEOY01 (sample SAMEA2620651, study PRJEB7988) | marine metagenome | biome: marine biome (ENVO:00000447); feature: surface water layer (ENVO:00002042); material: "saline water (ENVO:00002010), including plankton (ENVO:xxxxxxxx)" | depth 5 m
TTTGTCCCGACAGACGCAGCCTCCCTCGCAACCATCATCGGGGACACGAACCCATAGTGAAAAGCCGCAGACAACCTAGAAACCCCCGATGAGTCGGCCGCATTGTTCCTTCTCTTAGCGTAACTCCTCAGCCCCCTTTCCATGAAGCTCTGCCATCTTGACAAACCCATCATCTCCCCCCCTCGTTCTTCCCAAACGGGAAGAACAGTGGGATCTATGTCACACTCACTGAGAAGATCAAACCTCCTTGTCAGGTTTTCAACGTCGGAGACCACATCAACCGGCTCGAATGGGAGCTCCCCAAAGTAGGGAGTAGTCTTCACATCTACTGTCTCCCATGCTTCTCCGAGAAGCCTCCTTCGAAGCCTCTTCGTGGCATTCCTGAACTTGAATGGACGATCAACGGACTTGCCGTAAAGCGTCATCGGGATTACACAGTGGCAATCTACCTCAATAAGAGGGCACATGGCCTTTCCAGCCACTCCCTTAACCCACCCTGACCATGGGGGTAGAGGAAAGAGGTCTGTGATTATGCATCCAGCCTTCTCCGCGAAGAAACTCATGACAGACTGGCGATTGCCGTTCCTTGCGAGATGAAGCACATACCTCAGCCCCAGGGCCTCGCACCCATGATGAAGATCCACGGCTCCATCGAGAAGCATATTGTGGTGCCTCAGAGACGCCCATGGGTACCGCTCATCCACTCCTTGGTACACCAATAGAGGACGATCGTACTGGTTCGCGATTATACGACCAACATCCAGTGCCGGGTTCTCATGGACCCTCAGAGACGATTTCAGCCAGACAACTACTGGGCCTTCATTTTCCATGCTAGATTTATCGTTTCCGAGCCTCGACCTGTCTGCGAGATGCCGAGGGAGAGAATGTAGCATGCCATTGTCGAGGCAATTGCTGATTTATACCGATGTTTTTGGCAACATAACCCAGTATCACCATGCCCGGACGCGCAACGGTGAAAGAGGAGTCACGCAGCCACAGCCATCATGAAGAAGTCTGTGATGAGACAGTATTGGCGAATTCAACAGAGCCAGACGCTCATTTCGATGGTTTTCTGGACATCCACCCTAACCCTATTGATATGGCCATATGTCAGATGGAGAATAGACCCCACAGAATCCTTCCTCGGACTCCCGATGACCTACTGGGGGCTGGGGGGGATTGGCGTGGGAGTACTACTCGCCGTCCTTGCGATAGGTTGGGCATACGACGTCTCTCTCGGCCTTTGGAGGGAGCACCTGACGATAGTTCAGGAGAGGAATCCATTCACCACTTACAAGATAAACGTCCCATTTGGAATGATCCTAGCCCAGACGAATGCGATCCTCAGGAGGATGGATCCCGAGGACGAGGAGATTCAGAGGCACTGCGACTTCGTCGACAGGTGGCTTGAGTGGAACTCCAAGCAGGAGATTTGGGCAAGGACCGTTTCTTCCTTGCACAACATAGTCGGCGAGGACGACCCATTCTTCTTCAACCTCTCAGAGGAGGCAAGGGCGAAGCTCGTCAAGTCCTCAGAGGATATCCAGGATTTCTGAGGCCAGGCCATGTTCGACTTCGACGCAGTGACTCAACTTGCACATGAGGCGGGTCTCGTGATTATGGAGGTCTACGACAGGGCTGGTGACATCAACGTGGAGATGAAGAGCGACGAGTCACCCCTGACCGAGGCCGATCTAGCCGCGAACGACGTGATTACCAGGGGACTATCCTCACTCACCCCAGAAATCCCCATTGTATCCGAGGAGGGTAATGTGGGCGACCCCAGTGAAGCACCTTACTGCTGGCTGGTCGATCCACTCGACGGAACCAAGGAGTTCATCAAGAGAAACGGGATGTTCACCGTCAACATCGCGTTGATGAGAAGAGGGGGAAACAGGTGGTCCCCGGTATTCGGCGTTGTCCATGCACCAGCGTCCGGCATCACATGGAGAGGAGGCACGACTGTCCCCGCAGAGAGAGTGGGCCCTGATGGGAGCGGAAGGATACTAGTCAAGCCCTCGTCAGATGGCGAGAAGGTTAGACTGGTTGCTAGTGGATCGCACAGAGGCGCAAAGGATGAGGACTTTGCCAAGGCAGTGGGAGATCATGAGCTGATTAGAATGGGGTCCTCACTCAAGGCCTGCATAGTCGCCGAAGGGGGAGCAGACCTCTATCCGAGATTCGGCCCAACTTCCTGCTGGGATATCGCTGCCGCCCACTCGGTGGTTGCCTCCGCGGGAGGAGCGGTGGTAGGCCCCCAAGGCAGGACACTAGACTACGACGTCATTGGCGAGGTTCTCAATCCCTTCTTCCTAGTCACATCAGATGATAGGTGGATTGACATCTGGTTGCATGCCCAATAGTGAATGCCGTGAATAAGTATACATCACAAAGCTCGCACACTGGAACATGGATCATGATGACGGGGACTCAAATATTCTAGAGGACATTGGTGAATTGAAGGCCATTATGTTCCAGCTCGGCTCAATGTTCGCGTTCACGAACATACCAAGGAATCTCATGATCCTCTCGATACTGGTAACCCTCATGGGAGTCTCAACGATGACAGGGGGCCATTACGGGTCAGACAACTCTGATTGGAAACCCATCGACGCCACAGTCATGCAAACTGGAGTCGACGATGACCACTGCAACAACCTCGGGAGTCTATTGGGGGACAGATGCAGGTACTCCGGGAACTTCCCCTCCGTCTCTTTCACATGGGAGATTGAAGGGGAGACGTACTACAGCTCCGACTTCATGACCTACCCCCCGAATCTGAGTACCTACGGTCAGGCAGAGAGGTGGATGCAGGACAGAGGCATGATTCCCGGTGGGAACATAACAGGGTTCGTCAACCCAGATGACCCATCAGAGGCTGTCCTAGTCAGGCAGTCATGGTTCGACCTGCTGGTGCATACCGGAGACGGACTATTCGCACTATCTTGCCTTACCTGCAACGTCATTCCGGTACTTATCCTCATATCTTCGAGAAGATTTGAGTGGGCCATCCCAAAGGAGAGGAGGAAGAGGTACAAACTAGAATACATGGGAGGACGTGAATGGAACACTCCCATAGAGGCCAAGGAACTCCAAGCCGAGGCCACTAGAATCAGGCTCAAGGCGATGAGCTCCGACCTCTCCGACGAGCAGTTCGAAGAGCTAACAGCTTACTCAGAGTTCATGGACGCAGAGTCAAGGGCGCTGGACACAGCTCGCGACAAATATGTGGTCCTGTTAGAAAATGGGCAGGAGATCCAAATCAATGGCAGGACGGAGGGAGAGCTACTGCAGAGCATAGGCAACATAGAGGACGACTCCTTCACTGTCCTCCTCAGCGATGAAAGACAGGGAGGCAAGATGCTGAGGGTCGAGCATATGTCTCAGGGAGACCACCAGGAGTTGGTGGTACTGAGACTCCTGAACGGAGACGAGCTGATCAAGGAGGAGACCCTGGATGTGGACAAGGACGTCGCCCTCATTTTCACCTTTATCCGTGAATCGATTAGATCATCCAGCGAAGAGGGCGCAGAATGGTGGTCATAACCACTCAGCACGCGCCCGTCGCAATGAAATAGAGACCCTATCTCCGGATACATCCGGAAGGGTACAAGATGGGTAACAGGATAGTTTGGTTCACAGGGCTCTCGGGAGCTGGCAAGACAACCATAGCAATGGCGGCCGCCGATAGATTCGGATGCGAGGTCTTGGACGGGGACACCATCAGAGACTTCTTCGCAAACAGGGACTTCACGAGGGAAGGCCGTGAGAGGCACCTGCTCGGTATAGCGAAGATGGCCAAGATGATGTCCAAGCACACAGACGTCCTCTGCTCGTTCATCACACCCTATGAGGACGTTAGGGAGAAGATTCTCGGGATTCTCCCGGATGACGCAGTCATGGTGCACGTCTCCACCTCACTGGAGGTGTGCGAGGACAGGGACGTCAAGGGCCTGTATGCCAAGGCAAGAACGGGAGAGATATCCAACTTCACTGGCATCTCTGACCCCTTCGACGAGCCGAAGTGTGCCCACATTACCTTGGACTCGAGCGGTGCAGAGGGGGCTTCTGTGGATGACATGGTCGACCAGCTGGCACATCTCTTCGAGAAGCCCAAGGCAGTCCTACTTCCCGGTAGATGGCAGCCTCTTCACGTAGGTCACGAGTGGCTGATCCAGAGGGAGCTTGACCAGGGCAAGAGGGTAGTCGTTGGAATAAGGGACACACCCGTCTCCGACTCAGACCCATTCTCCACGGATGTCAGAAAGAGGATGATCGAGCACAGGTACGCCAACGAGGATGTCGAGGCATGGGTAATGCCCGACATCGAGGCGATATCGTACGGACGCAAGGTCGGTTACGAAGTCCGTGAGGCCGATGACATCCCTCCCGAGATCTTCGCGGTCTCCGCAACAGGCGTAAGAGGGGGCAACAAGGCAAACGTCTCAGAGAGGGTCATGGAGTTCATGATCGCAGAGGGAATCTGGGACGGAGAATAGATTCTCATTGGCTCTAATGTTGACTATCAGGCGAAACCAACGGGTCGCTGGACTCACTATATGCACGACGCTCTGCCTCCGCTACGGTTCCTCTGACAGCGATGGCCGTGTCGGGCGTGACCGAGATACTCGTTATCCCACAGTCTATCAGGAATGGAGGGAACTCGTCTGGGAAGTCCGAAGGAGCCTGCCCGCATATGCCAATCTCCAACCCACGCTCGTTAAACTTCCTCACAATCTCTCTTATCATCGACTTCACAGCTGGGGACCGGGCGTCTATGGGGTTCTGGTATCCCTCCAGATCGTCTCTAGAGACAGCATACACTGTCTGAACGAGGTCGTTGGACCCTATGGAGCCACCAGAGAGCTCCATCATCTCGATGAACCTGTCCGCCTCGATCACGTTGGAGGGGAGCTCAACCATCACGAATAGATCCGTACCAGACGACGGCCCGAGGCCGTGCTCTTCTAGGAGCTCTCTTACCCTCTCCCCCTCCTCCGGCGTTCGGCAGAACGGCACCATGAGTTGCAGGTTATCGAGCCCGTAATCATTCTTCACAGACTTCATGGCTGCCAGCTCCATCTCAAAGGCTGGCCTGAACTTGTCGTCTAGATACCTCGAGGCACCTCTCCATGCGATCATGGGGTTTTCCTCTAGAGGCTCGAAGATAGACCCCCCAAGTAGCTCTCTGTACTCGTTCGACTTGAAGTCAGACAACCTCACGAGGACCGGACGGGGATAGAATGCGGCGCAGATCAGGCCGACCCCTTCCCTCAGTTTGTCGACGAACAGCCCCCGCTTGTCATCATATGCCCATGCGCGACGCTCAACCGCCTCGACGAGGGATTTTATGTCAGACTCATCCGATGCAGTGAAGGCCTCCTGATACCTACGTAAGCCATCACTTAGAGTCCCGTTGTTCACGAAATCCTTCATCTCATCGTGATGCACGAATGCTAGTGGGTGGATGCCGAGCCCGGATGACAGTATGAATTCGATTCTCGCGAGCCCCACGCCATCGACAGGCAACCTAGAGTCAGTGAGCGACTTGGTTGGGAACCCAACGTTGAGTTTGATCTTAGTCTTCAGCTCCAGATCTTCGTCAAAAGACACCTCCTCCATCTCGAAAGGAACCTCGCCCGAGTAGACGTACCCCGTGTCTCCCTCGGCACAGCTACCGGTGACAATGCTGAGGTTCGGTATCTCGAGCGCTTCGGAGCAACCGACTATAGCTGGTATACCAAACTCTCTGGCTATGATCGCGGCATGGGATGTTCTACCACCCTTCCTTGTGATTATGAGCGATGCCTGCTTCATCAGGGGCTCCCAGTCAGGCGTAGTCATCTCCGTGACGAGAACATCGCCCTGCTGGAAGACAGATAGCTCCGCTGATATCTCCTCCGGTGCGAGACCCGCGTCTATCAGCCCTTGCAATTCCTTCCTTCCCTGAAGGACCTCTGAGTACGATCTATACAGTCTCACCATACCAGTGCCTACCCTCTTACCGACAGCTTGGCCCTCGGCCAGTACACGACCATCCTTCTTCAGCTTCGATGTCAGCTTCTCGTCAATCTTGTAGAGCATCATCTTGGAGCCTTCCGCTTTGGAATGGATTGTCTCCGGCCTCGCCTGGACTATGAACAACTCACCACTAATGCCATCCTTTGCCCACTCAATGTCCATTGGCATGCCAAAGTAGTCCTCTATCTTCAGCCCCATCTCAGCCAGATTAACGCACTCCTCCTTGCTCAAAGACCACTTCTTCCTGTCTTCAAGGGATACTTGAACGGTATGGACCTCATTACTCGCCTCCTCGTTGTAGATCATCATCTGCTCCTTCCCTCCGAGCGTCCTGTAGAGGATCGGGAAACTCCCTTTCCTCAACCCCCTCTTCCATACTGTGAACGTGTCTGGCGAAACAACGCCTTGGACTACGAGCTCACCAAGGCCATACGAGGATCCTATGTGTATCACACCATCGTGCCCTGAGTCTGGGTCTATGGTGAACATCACACCTGAGCAAGCCTTGTCTGAGCGTGCCATTTTCATCACCACGACTGCTATGGAGCTGTCAAGTGGGTGCATCCCCTTCTCCAAGTGGTATCCCACGGACCTCTCGGTGAACATGCTGGCAACGCATCTTCTCCACTTTTCCACTATCTCAGACTCCCCGCTGACATTGAGATAGGATTCATACTGACCCGCGAACGATGCCTCGGCAGAATCCTCCGTGGTCGCTGAGGATCTCACTGCCACATCGACACCTGGATAGTACATATCGCAGAGCTTGCTGTATTCTCTTCCGATTGCACGCTTCACGCTCTCGGGGATTGGAGTCTCCCTGACTAGAGACCTCGCTAAGGAAGCCCTTCCATTTAGCCCGAGGTGATCCGAAGGATCAGCATCCCTCAGGCACACATCCAGCGCGGATGACAGGCTGGTACACGTTATGGCCCTCTCTCGCAAGCTCCCGATTCCCTCGGGATTACCCACGTTGTCCCACGTCGACTCTGGTATCTTTGCATTCACGAACTCGTGGAATGCCTGAGTTGTGAGAGAGAAACCATTCGGTACCTTGACTCCGATCTCGGTAAGTTTCTGGTACATCTCTCCCAGAGATGCCCCCTTTCCCCCAACCGTCGCGACGTCTTCCATTGAAGCCTCGTCAAACCATTTTGCCAATTCCAATGAAGTCATGGAAACTAACTCATATCAATGCTAATAACCATTAGTTTTACTCCAAGCAACAGTAACTTGGAAACTAGAATTGACACAGCACACGGACGCAGACGAGCCGATACCTTCCCCCTGTACTTCTGCTCCCGACGGATTCATTGGTGACGACTAGCTCCCAAGCACGTGACAGAACCCAAGGAGGAGCTCCAGAGGATCGCTAGGCTGGTTGAGGCCAATAGGGAGAGGATGGAGGCCCTGGAGGCTCAGCTGAGGAGGCTCGAATCGGTCAGAATGGAGCAGTTGAATGCACTGAAGGCCCTTGAGAGCATACCAGAAGGAGGCTCCAAGGGAGCCATGGTACCACTTGGAGCCGGGGTCCAGATAATCACGGACATCCCCTCAGACTATGGGGCCGTCGTCGATATAGGGAGCGGGATTCAGGCCGAGAAGACGAGGGCGGAGGCGAGCGAGATACTCTCAACTAGGAACAAGGAGCTCTCGGACCTCACTGAGAGGATGAAGTCCGAGTTCGACCAACTAGAGGCCAACACGATAGAGCTCGCCAATGACTTCAATGAGAAGATGGCGAAGGTAGAGGGCAGTGAAGAGCAACAACCCCAACCAGCCTCGGAGCCCCAAGAGGACGTACCCAAGAGAAAGCCCAGGAGGAGAAGGGGAACCGAGCTAACACTCGATGATTAGGTGGTACAATGGGCCTTTTTGATAGATTTAGGAGGAAGGTCAAGGAGGCCCCCCACGACGAGGGACTCCTCGCCGAGGAGTCTAGCGAGGAGGCCGAGAGGGCGATATCGGAGAAGATCGAGCTGACAAAGAAGGAGGAGGGGGAGTCGAAGGCGAACCACCCCGTTAGGACCAGTGAGCCGGAAGAGTCCGATGAATGGGACGACGAACCACAGATAGAGGATCCATTCGCAAAGACGACAGGGAAAAAGGCAAAGAAACTCGCCATGAGAGAGGCCGCGTCGAAAAGGGCGTCATCCAGAAAGACGGATACTGAGCAGGACCCCATGCAGACTACGACCGGATTCAGGCTAGTACCAGCAGAGCCGAGCACATTCGAAGTCGACCTCACAGAGACAGAGGTAGACAGGGGAGGGATGATCATTCGAGGAGGAGAGGTCTTGGATGGAATCCTCGAGGAGCTCGAGAACGACCTCCTATCGGTCGATATGGGGCATGCGGCTACAGAGGGCCTCATCGATGCGCTAAGGATGAGAATCGTCGGCTCAAGAATAACCACCAAGACCCCCCTGGCGACAGTCATCGAGAAGGCGCTCAGGGAATCCCTTCGGAGACTTCTCGAGGCTGGCTACTGGGACTTCGACAGGACAGTGAGGTCGATACTCTCCGAGGACACACCCGTCGTCATTATGATAGTAGGCGTAAATGGGACGGGGAAGACCACAACCTCCGCCAAGATAGCCCACAGGCTGAGGGAGGACGGATACTCTGTCGTCATGGCGGCGGCGGATACCTTCAGGGCCGGAGCCATAGACCAGCTCGCCTCCCATGCCGAGAGAATAGGAGTCAGGTGCATAACCAGCCAGAGAGGAGGGGACTCGGCTGCTGTAGCTCGGGATGCCGTTGAGTCAGCAAGGGCCAAGGGCGATGACGTCGTAATCATAGACACCGCGGGAAGGATGCAGAACAAGACCAACCTGATGGAGGAGCTCAGGAAGGTTCACAGGGTCACGAAGCCACACTTGGTTCTATTTGTTGCAGATGCTCTGGCGGGTAACGACGCAGTTGAGCAAGCCAAAGTTTTCCAGAGTATGCTCCGATTCGACGGAGCGGTGCTTTGCAAAATGGACACGGACGCGAATGGTGGGGCCGCGATGTCCATTGCCCATGCCACTGGAAGGCCAATAGTCATGGCAGGAGTAGGCCAGGGATATGAGGATCTAATTCCGTTTGACCCCGAATGGTTGTTGGAATCCATACTCTAGGGCCCAATAACAATCCTCAAAACTATCAAACTGCATTTTCTCCCTCATCCTCGGCCAAATGACCGGTCCGTTCATGAATCCCCGCTCTTCGTAGAAGTAACATGGACGGGGAGAACCATACCGTACTGATAGTCGTGGGCAACCCAATGACTGAGAGTAGCCTTGCCAGGCAATTTGAGAGGCGAGGATGGGTTCCAATTGTGTGCGACGATGGAGACCGGGC
>CEOY01029474.1_pt1 | contig 9057 bp, 8 predicted proteins | sample 530591 | NCBI WGS metagenome assembly CEOY01 (sample SAMEA2620651, study PRJEB7988) | marine metagenome | biome: marine biome (ENVO:00000447); feature: surface water layer (ENVO:00002042); material: "saline water (ENVO:00002010), including plankton (ENVO:xxxxxxxx)" | depth 5 m
CACGTGAGGTCTCTGAATCGACTGAACCTCTGAACTTGCCTTACTGCAGCGATAGTAATCTCCCTCATAATTAAACGGTTCTTCCTGACTCCATACTCCCTTCATAACTTGCAAATATTCGTCAGTTCTGGCGTATCGCTCGTCATGTGATAAAAAATCACCGTCACGACGTTGATCAGCGTCAACGCCGCCGGTGATTATGTGAAGCCACAAGCGTCCATCTATCAAATTATCTAAGGTGGCAACTTTCCTTGCCGCCTGAGTGGGGGCTATAAAACCGGGTCGATGAGCCAACAAAATCTTTAAGTGTTGGGTGTGATAAGCGACATGCTGCGCGATCAAAAAGCCGTCGGCCGAACTCGAGGAATGTCCTATTAGAACTGCATCAAAACCCGACCTCTCGTGCGCTTGGGAAAAGCGAACGATGTAGTCGCGATCAATGCCCCCGCCTATGATGTGGACCGTTGCAGCGTCATCTGGCGGTGCTACCCCAATCATGCCTAAAATGTTTATCGGCATCCCCCTTCCTCCACCTCGAATCGTTTGCTTTCACAACTTGTCCCAAAAGGCCCTTGCGGGTCAACCATATTTTTGACTGTTGATTCACACGAGGAGCATCAGGATGCTGCCATGCAGATTAAACAACTCGCTCCTCAACTGGCATTAGATGCCACCGCGATCGTCGAATTGCACGCGATAGACCCGATTGTCTACGTACTCTATCTCTCCAATAGTCTCGGACGCCAACCCATCAGAGACAAGAAGGGTAAAACGATCATCTATAGAAGCCAGAACGCTGCCAGGAAAGAACTGTTAGACAATGGCGTCACGACTTTTGACTTTGTGCACAAGACCGCGTACGACGAAATAGTCGGTATGCCTGAATGGGGAGAAAGACAAGAGCAACGCAGGACCGTGAAGCTTAAATCAGATGAATACTAAAAGTACTGGTTCAAGACTCAATCTTCTTCGCTTGAAAGTTGGTTGGTCCGCTGCCGAATGCGCATATCGATTTACCATTCAGGCGAACCAAAATATTACTACTGAGGATTGGATCGAGTGGGAGCGTTCCTCGGATGAAGAGCCACGGGGCCGAGATCTTAACGCAGCACTGGATGATATTTCAGCAATCTTTGGAGTTGAGAGGAGTTATTTTGACGAGAGCGCCATTCCAGTGCCAGAAAATGTCCTGCCCTTTCAAAAATAGACTGACTCAAAGAAGATTGATACTTAGGCCGGATTTTTAATATTCTTTCCCTTCGATAACGCTTTGAGGGGAGCAATATCAATTTACTTAGCGATGAGGAAATTAAAAGCCATGCCCGTGAGATCTTAGAAAAAGGGTATTCCATCTATGAGAACGCCTTCAACGGATCTTTGGTACAGGCTTTAAAAGAAGAACTTCAGCGACTTGAAAGCGTGAGGCCTGGTGGTGACCTGCCCCCGCAACCTTTTTCGGGTTTTGTCACTAAAAGATGGTTCGATTTGCTGAATGATGGCCCAATTTGGGAGCAAGTAGCGGCGCAGAAGAGCATTCTAAAGGTCCTCGATGAAGTTTTGGGAGAAGGTTTTCTTCTATCCACCTTAGGTACTGCCGTAATCGGTGCCGGTGAGAAAGCTCAACCGTTTCACGTTGACGACGGCGTATACTCCTTTCCGCGACCCCATCCAAACCTGGTATGTAACACCATGTGGGCAATAGATGACTTCACGAGGGCGAATGGTGCAACCATGGTGGTTCCAGGCAGTCATCTCTTTAGTGACGACCCAGAACCTGGCAAAAATTATGATCACGTCCTTTTAACTATGCCGGCAGGAAGCATCGCTTTTGTTCTGGGTAGTTGCTACCACGGCGCTGGGGCTAATAAGACAAAAATGGAACGTCGCGCGTTAACCGTCAACTATTGCAATGGCTCGATGCGACAACAGGAAAATCTAATGCTGTCTATTCATCCTTCCAAAATGCTTTCGTTCGAACCGGAGCTTCAGGACATTCTTGGTTTCAAGGTTTGCAAAGGAGCGGGGCATCTCTTTGCACGGGACCCTAGAATGGAGATGAAGCGTCACTACTCACCGGCTCATGACGACCGAGAGTGGCTGGAAAGGAGGAATCAGCGAGCGGCCAACTAGCGACAAAAAACTGAGGAGTTCTCATGACATTTCAATTAATTAGTGCCGAAGAGTGGACAAAACGCTGCAACGCTGACGGAGAATTCAGTATCGCGGCTCGCCATTGGAATGGGGGCATAAAAATCATTGCCGACGCAACTGCCATGTGTATCGGTGTCGAGAATGGAATCGCGGGAATATACCAACCAGAACACGCTCACGGACTCCTTACGTTTGAGGCGCCAGCAGCAACCTGGGAGAAACAACTCGCAGAATTACCTCCAAGGTTTTTCAATGACGTCATGGCAAATATGTCGACCCAGTCAGGTATGCGTCGTGAGGGGGATCGGCTAGCCGGTGCTCAATACTATCCCGCTGCTGCCAGAGCTCTAGAACTACTTAGGCCAATAGACTCGGGAACGAGAAAGCAGACCGACATTACAAAACGCGAGGGCGCAATCGACACTCCAGTAGGGAGATACGTTCATTTAGAACTAGATGGATTTGACCATCGAGTTTATTTCGAAGAGGCGGGTCAAGGCGGTATACCGCTGCTTCTACAGCATACGGCTGGATGCCACGGTAGTCAGTGGAGGCATCTCTTTGAAGACAAACGTATAACCAGTCACTTTCATTTAATCGCTTATGACCTGCCTTATCATGGTAAATCATTGCCTCCGGTAGAAAAGAATTGGTGGCAGGAAAACTATCAGTTACGAGGCGAGTTTCTTAGGTCGATACCGATAAAGCTGAGCGAGTGTTTAGACCTGGATCGACCCGTTTTTATGGGTTGCTCTGTGGGAGGATTGCTCGCACTTGATCTGGCCTGCCGACATCCAGATAAGTTTGATTCGGTTATTTCAGTGGAAGGTGCCCTTAATATCGAGGGCAATTTAGAGGGGATGCAAGAGATGTGGCATCCACAAGTTTCGAGTGATTATAAAGCAAGGGCAATGGAGGGCCTTATCGCCCCCGGATCGCCCATTGAGTTCAAAAAGGAAACGGGGTTTGTTTACTCGAGCGCCTGGCCGGCAGCCTTTCTGGGCGATTTGACTTACTACATAGAAGATTTTGATATCCGTAATTTAGCGAGTGAAATAGATACCGACCTTACTTCGGTGCATATTTTATCCGGAGAATACGATTGGAGTGGTAAATCAGAATTAGGTCGTGAGGCTCATGAGATGATCAAAGGATCAACATGGTCTGAAATGCAGGGAGTTGGCCACTTCCCCATGTCAGAGAATCCAAGAGTATTCATAGAACACCTCCTGCCAATACTTGAAATGGTCCGCCAGCGTCGCTCAGAAACACCCTGAGCCGACAACCTAGTCGTTGAAGCCAAAAACACCGAGGTTAAAAAGATAATCCATTGATTTGCGGGTGGACAAAAAATGACTGTTTTCAGGATTGTCAGCGGAAATCACTTCATCGACATAAAACCGTTTAGAGGTTGGCAACACACCGGTCAATAGATTCATCAATAGCTTTGACGGGACACCATTCTTGGATGGGTAACGGGCTCGTTTTGTTTCCGCTACAGTAATTTCAAAAATGGAATCAGAACCATCATCTGGAACAATGATCTCTTCTGTTGCCGCGTTAAAAACGCAATAGTAATTCTTTTTGGATTCTTCTGGAGATGTGTATTTTCTTAACTCTAATGATGGCGACTTCAGCGTAAACAAGAGCAACATAGACCGATTTAGAGAAGACAACGATGCGTATTTGGCAGGCAACTCTGAACTCACTACTCGAAGCCTTGCTTTAAGGGTTGTCGGCGAAAGAGATTGCCGAGTGAATTGAATTATCTCCGTCGACTCTCTATCAGGACGAAATACGAAAGAATAACCCTCAAGGTCCACGACATAGCGCATATGAGCCTGTAGGGGTTTCGTTCCAATGGTCATTAGCAATCCTCTGTATATGCTCTATCGAAACTCAACGCCTTGTCATACTTTCAAATTCGGCTTACCCGATAGATTCACCACTTGCAAATTAAGATCCCGCAGTAATTCTATATACCCAACACTCGCTTTATAGAACTCGTCGATTTTTGTGAAGATAACCTGCTCATTCTCAAAAAGTGGATGCTTATCTAGGGAGGAGCGTATTGCCATTTTGTCGCTCTCTCTGAGTTCAGCAACAACAGAGGACAACTTAAAAACCGTCCTCCCCAATTTCTGTATCTCAGTTTTCGCGTCTTGAATATCATCAAGAAGCTTATTGATCTCTTTCGTTTCCACGTCGCATTCCATCATTTAAAGTTATCTGACCATCCTACTAAAGGATTGTGACTAATGAATTCCTAGCGCATGATTATTTTACGCGCTTCGCGAATTTCGACCTGAAAACAGAGGAGTAGGATGGAGTCTTCAACCCAGGATCCCATTATCCGAGAGATACCGGCCCAAATTGTCTTGGGTGCGGTAGCATTCGGAAAACCAAAACCAACCACTCGAGATCACCCCTTAGCTTCCGATGAGGCCTGTCATGATCTCATTGAACACTTTTATACGAGGGGTGGACGTGAGCTCGATACGGCACGTGTTTACCAAAACGGGAATTGCGAAGCGATGCTAGGACGACTCGGAGCCAGCAAAAAAATCAAAATCGCTACCAAATACAATCCCCAACTCGAGGGAAGCCCTGAACAACAACTGGAACAATCTCTCATTGCCCTTCAAACAAACTCAGTTCCTCTTTTCTACCTACACATGCCCTCCACGAAAATCAATTTGGAGGACACACTCGCATCTGTTCAAGCTGCTTATGAATCCGGCAAGTTCACGGCATTTGGATTATCCAACTTTCCAGCTTGGCAAGTAGTGGAAATCACCCAGTATTGTCAGCGGCAAGGATACGTTTTGCCCAGCGTATATCAGGGCGTTTACAACGCCTTAAATCGAACTGCCGAATACGAACTGATACCAGTTCTGCGCAACTACGGTATCAGTTACTACACACACGGCTCGCTAGCGAGTGGATTTCTGACTGGCAAATATAAAAGAGGCATTCCCCCTAAAGAAGGTATTGATCGCTTTGCTCAAAAGAGACGAGTTGCTCAGTATGAAGCTCGCTACCTTGGCCGTAAGGAAATGTTCGACGCGCTTGAAACGATAACGGCGGCGGCGAACGCTGCTGGAATAAGCAGCTTACTAGAGGCAACCATACGATGGACTCGATATCACTCTGCTGCAGATGGAGCGCTAGGTGACGCTATCCTGGTCGGTGTTTCACGATTAGAACAACTAACACCAATCATGGATGCCATGGACCAAGGACCTCTACCAATATCGGTAGTCGAAGCTTTTGAGATTGCTGGTGATTTTGTAAAAATGAAATCAGAGTATTACCTACAATATCCCTATCCAAAGCAAGGAAGCCCCTGGGAGAATCGCCTTGCGTAGCGATTTGAGTAATAGTGCTCCTCAAGCGAACTTCAGGCAATGCGGGTTTAAGGAGGCGTTCCTGATTTTGATAAGTTGTGTCGCGCCACAACTGGTTATGGCCTCTGAGACAGAGCAAACGAAGCCTAATATCGTAATTATTCTTGTGGACGATCTAGGCTGGAACGACGTTGGCTATCACAACGAGAATGTTTCTACTCCAAATATTGACCGTCTAGCTAAAGCTGGCGTCGAGCTTGACCGATTCTACGTAAACCCGACTTGTTCCCCCACTAGAGCTTCCCTAATGAGTGGGGAGTTTGCCACAACTCACGGCGTTGATTCTCCTGTCCAGTGGCACTCTAAGACTGGCCTTCCGCTCAATCACCGAATACTGCCTCAATTTTTAAAATCAGAAGGATACTCAACACATCTCGTCGGTAAGTGGCATCTGGGCAGTGCGGACCGAGATTACTGGCCACAACGTCGCGGTTTTGATTCATTTTATGGCCATCTAAATGGAGGGATTGGATATCACGATCATATTTTTTCGGGGGGAAAAGACTGGCAGAAAGATGGGGTTACCATTCGCGAGATAGGTTACTCAACGGACCTCATCACACGTGAGTCAGTTAATATTATTAAATCTTCCTCTAGAACCAATCCATTCTTTCTCAACGTTTCTTATAACGCGCCGCACACTCCCATAGAGACTAGGCAAATCGACGAAAAAGAAGAGAAAAATCGCTCAACATACTTGGAGATGATTTCCACTCTTGATTATGGGATAGGTCAAATTGTCTCAGCGTTGGAAGAGGAAGAGCTTTTGAACCAAACCGTAATATTTTTCACGAGTGACAATGGGGGCTTTTCTCCAGCACCATGGTTTGTGGAATTACTGATCCCTCCAATGCGAGACGGACTAGCTGATAATAGCCCCCTGCTTGGTGGTAAAGGCTGGCCTAACGAAGGTGGAGTGAGGGTGCCGGCCGCAGTCTGGTGGGCAGGTAAGATTGAATCTGAACAACCCAACCAGCAGGTAATGCATATCGCGGACGTTCTCCCTACCCTGGCTGATTTAATTGGATTTGATGCGGGAGATATAGATGGGAAAAGCGTTCTTCAACCCTTGGTTGACGGAAATTTAATTCAAAGAGGCCCGATTGTTGTCGCCAATATGGGCAGCGAGGCGCTTATAGATTGGCCTTGGAAACTGATTCGCAGAGCTTCGCTCCCTGTTCTCCCCGATTTCATGAAGTCAGATTCCTGGTTTCTATTTAATCTCGAACAGGATCCAAATGAGCAACTAGATCTCTCAAATATCGAGGAGGAGAAATTCAAATCCATGCGCGAGCAGCTGCTTTCCTACCCTCGTCATAAAGAAATTGAACTCGACACCGATCACCCCTGGGATACTTTCGGAGGAGAGGAAACAAGAGAGCCCTGGGCCGAGGCTGCAATCAACTAATCTCTAGCTACAAAAAGGAGAAGTATGTGTATCAACTAACAAAAGAAAATGGCCCTGTGGTCGTGACTGGCTGCTCTGGCTTCACAGGCGGCCATATGGTCAAGGAACTTTCAGAAAATGGATACGACGTCCGCGCCTGCATCCGTGATGCAAGTTCCTGGCGAGGAAAGGATGCCACGAGCTATCTCGAAACCCTAAGAAACGTTGAGATAATTGATGGATGCGATCTTTTTGTTAAAGGTTCTTTCGATTCTGCTTTTCAGGGAGCACAGTGCGTTTTCCACATGGCGGCTGTTCTTGGCAACTCCGCTGACGGCAAATCACAACCGCTGGGAGCTGGCGATATCGCAACCGACGTATATGAGGGAGGCCTCTCTGGCACTCAAAACGTGATCGATGCAATCAATGCGAGCGAGTCAGTAAAACGTTTGATTTATACCAGCTCGATGGCCGCGGTTTCCGGGCCTAAGGCTGCAAATTTACCATCGGGTTACGAGTGGACAGAAGAAGATTGGGCATCAGACGATGTTGACGATGAAAATTGGAACAAACCACAAAATGCTTACGCAAAGAGCAAGGTTGATACCGAGCGTTTAATTAACGAGGCAGCCGGGGCGAGCGGTGGTAAATGGGACGCCATAACAATGAATCCCGCAATGATCTGCGGACCCATCCTATTCAAAGCTCAGGTGGGTCAGTGGATTGAGCAGATTGGCCGAGTTGGAGCTGGCCAAGAGCCAAATTGGCCCTCCAAATATGATATGTATTACAACATCATTGATGTCCGCGACCTTGTGGAAGCGCACCGACTAGCCGCCGAATCATCTATTGAACACTCGAAAACGCTGGGTGGAAGTCGCTATATCATGCATGGCTCCGGCGGTTTATCAGCGATAAGACTAGGTACCGATATCGTTGACATTATTCGCAAAGCCTTCCCCGAAAATTCCGTTGGCAAACCGGAAACCGTGACCAGTAAGGGCGACACAATTAAATTAGAATCTAGGTTACACAACGATTCTAAGAAGGCCAAATCGCTCCTCAAAGCTCGACTAAGACCGGTAGAGGAGACGATAAAAGACGTCGTTCAGAGCTCTTTTGATTTAGGGGTCATCACTCCTGTGAAAAAGGAATAGTAATGCCGACTTGGATCGTCAGTATCTCCATTATCTCTTTTTTCGTACTTAGTTTCTTAGTACAGAAATGGAGACACAAGACAGCAAAAGTAACTGGCGGTGTTCAATTCGATAAAAGCGTCTCATTCGAACACTCGTTTGAGCTCTATGCGAACCCCTTCTCTCATTGTTCGAGAAAAGTGAGGTTAGCCCTTGAAGAGAAAGGAATCGACTATCACTATCGAACAATAGATTTGATTGAAACGGGCAGCTACGAAACTCTCAGCTCTCGCTACCTAAGAATTAATCCCAGTGGTCTGGTGCCGACGTTGGTGCATGAAGGTCGACCGATTTACGAGTCCGACGATATTTTAGGTTACATCGATAGCTTGAATAAGAGCTCGTCGTTGATCCCAGAAAGCGAAGCGCAACGAAACGAGGTTTCGAAATGGCTAGAGTTTTGCGCTATTCCAAGCTCTGATCCAATGGGGTTTCTCGAAAAAAATGTTGGAGCATGTATTCCCGGTCTGACGATGCCTTTGTTTATGACCATGATGGAGGATATTCCTCTGAGCCGCTTAGTCCGCGGACTCCTTTATCATCCTGATAAGAAGCGCCCCCTTTTTTTTACAGCATCTAAATTACGAGGAATCTCTAAAATGCTCCAAGTAAAGCCCTTACAGGGGATGATATTGAGGAGTCGAAATGCGATGTCAAAACATTTAAATACAATCAACCTCCACCTCGAGCGGTCCGAGGGAATGTGGGTACTCGGAGAGTCATTCACACTCGTCGACATAACGCTGGGCGTTATCTACAAGCGGCTCGAAGAAAGCCAATGGTTTGATTACTATTCGAAGCACCAGGATTTGAGCCAGGTTATCGACCACTTTGAAAATCTAAAACAGAGACCAAGTTGGATGTCATTAGATTCGGATTATGAACCCGTCGAAAGAGGTGTTTCACGTCTCAAGCG
>CEOY01216707.1_pt1 | contig 9044 bp, 6 predicted proteins | sample 530591 | NCBI WGS metagenome assembly CEOY01 (sample SAMEA2620651, study PRJEB7988) | marine metagenome | biome: marine biome (ENVO:00000447); feature: surface water layer (ENVO:00002042); material: "saline water (ENVO:00002010), including plankton (ENVO:xxxxxxxx)" | depth 5 m
ATAAGCTAACAAGAAAAGATATTAAAAATGTTTTTGGATCTATTTCAAAAAAAACAAAATCACAAGCAAACAAATTTCTTAAATTTATAGTAGCTAGTTTAAATTTTGCTATTGATGAAGAATGTTATGGTATAGAAAATAATATAGCCAGAAGTATAAAAGGTAATCCAGAAAAGAAAATTACTACTAGCTATACCGAAAAAGAAAAGTTAAAAGTATTTAAAAAGCTAAATGAATTAGAAAACTTTGAGCCAGGAAAAATAAGGTCTATATCTTTTATATGGTTGCTCATACTAACAGGAGCTAGAAAAAGCGAAATAGCAAATGCACAAAGATCTTGGATAAAAGATAATAAAATTGTAATACCTTTTGACCAATACAAGACAGGTAAAAAAACCGGTAAAGACAGAATTATTTATTTATCAGATCATGCTATGAAAATTATAAATAAAATTATCGAAGTCTGTCCTAATGAAAAAACAATTACAGGTATAAAATCTCCGGAAAAAACTTGGGATAGAATTAGAAAAGAATGTGATTGTCCGCATTTAAGATTACATGATCTTAGGCACTCATTCGCTACATATTGTTTGTCAGCAGGTTTGGGCCATAGACAAGTAGGAAATTTATTAGGACACCAGAGCTTATCTTCTATGCAAAGATACGGAGAGATTAGACAAGAAGTTTCTAAAAATAATGTAGAGTTAGCTAACAAGCTGATCTTGCTTAATTAAATCTAAAGTATATTTTAAAGTTTCTTTTGAGTTTGCGTTTTTAACTTCGTCGTCGTTAAAAGTTATTCTGGTTTTTTTTAAAAAAGGTACAAAGATTATGTTTTTGTAAGGAAGACAAACTAAAGCATAAAGATCTATATTGTGTGTACCTTTTGTACCATATCTTCTTTCTTTAGTATTGCCACCCCTTCTAATATCCCAACACCAACCGGTCCTATAATGTCTGCCGTTATGTTTAGATATATATTTCTTTTTTTTAGTAACAGTTTTTACTTGGCATTTATACAAAATATTTTTGTATTCAAAAACTATATCCGCATGAGATCCGTGTGGCATTGTAACTAGATCTGATCCAAACGAGTAAAGAAAGGAAGCTGTTAAATGTTCTCCGCATTTCCCAACTCTTTCTGTAGGGCAGGGCATTAATCCGTACTACGCTGTTCTTTCTCCCATTCCTTTCTCCAAGAAGGACTATATACCGGACTGTTTTCATCATACATGATAGCGTCAAGAGTCATTTGCCTTGCATTTTTTCTAAGCTCTCCCATTAATTGTTCAAATGCTTCCCTTCTAAATCTTGGTGGATCATTAGTAGAAAATGTTGTAATTAATGCTTCAAACTCCGATCTAGCGTTCATAAGATCTAATCTATCTAACATATATTCGTATTGTTTTTCGTTTAATTCTATTCCGTCTAATTTTCTATTCATTTTGCCTGGAAAATAATTTGCGTCAGCAAAAGCAGTTAATATGGGATCTGGTTCTGCTGATCCAACAGTTACAGGAGAAAAGACCTGCACACCTTGTTTTCTTCTTAACATTTTTTCTCCAAAAATATTTCTTCTAATAGGCATACCTTTATTGCTAAAGAAAGGCAGGTCGTCCATTATTTTATCTAGTGCTTGTCTGCTATCTCTTAAATACGGATCATTAACATCATTAATGTTTCTAAACATTGTAGGCACAAAAGATCCCAAGAAATTATTTACATAAGTTTCTATACCTGTAGGAGTTTCTGAGTCTATAGCACTTACTAAATCTGTAATACCTCTAAAGAAAGTTTTATCAGTTAAGTTTCTTTGTAAAGAATTAGTTAATCCTATTACCATATCAAACAAAAGAGTTCCCAACTTGTCCTGTAATAACTTTCCGTCTTCTCCGTAAAATTCTGGATTTCTATAAATTTCGTCCATTATTTGTTGCACATCAGCGGCAATTCCAAAAATCATAGCAGTAGGTTCAAACCTAAAAAACTCATAACTTTTGCCGTCTGATGTTTTAAATGAATAAGGAACATTAGATCTGTCTTGAAGCCATAATCTTCTTTCTTGTCTGTCTATAGGCCCACCACCAACAATCTTTCCTTCTGACGCTAAATCATAAGCTAAATATGCCAAACCGGTTCCTAAAAGCGTTCTTGCTATTGCCGCATCTCGTTCAGCTCCTTGTTTTCTAAAGGCATTTACAACACCGGCAGGAGATCTTTCTAAATAATATTTAACAATATTTACCGGAGTTCTTACAAAAGGCACTACAAATTTAAGAGCTTTTAATGGGCCGTTTAATTGTCTTTGAAAACTTCTTCCGGTAGGACCAAGATTGTTTGTAAATGTTTGATAGCGTCCTCGTTCTAATGCAATTTCTTCAAAGTCTTTGCCTAGAACACCTGCTGTCGGATTTTTTCTGTGATCCATGACAAGACTATTTACTCTTTTCATAAATTTTATAGGATCTTTAATTCCTTCTTTTCCCGCTATATCGAAGGCCTTGCCATAAACATTTTGATTGTAAGCTAGTTGTTTAAAAAACACATCTCCTGCTAATAAACCTCTGCCTGGCAATCTAATAGTATCTCCAATAATATCGTAACCAAAAACTTTTAATTTTGTATTGATTGATTTTTGCCTAGCTAATTCTAATTTTGTATTTGGATCTTTTACTAAATCTGGATTGTAAAGTACTTTACCCGCTGTTTTTAAAGCATCTCTTAATCCATAAATAGTAGCAAAAGCGGTACCATTTGCTTCTGAAAAAGAGAGTCTTCTATCAGGATCTTTTCTTCTACCTGCTGAAATTGCCGCTTGAGCATACGCTTCTACAGGCCTAAAACCCGCTACTATGGCATTACTACCAAAATTTACTGCTTGTGTAGGAATACCAGAAAGCAAAGCATTTATCCAAAATTCTTGTGCCATGTCTAAAATAGTTGGCGGTCTTACTGCACTTTGAGCATTAATAGCAATTTGTTCTGGAGTTTCTAATTTGGCCGCATTTCTTATTCTTGCTTCTATACTTCGCATACCTCTATCAGCAATCTCTCTCTGATTAACAATATCATCTACAAATTCTCTAGCTTGTTTTGGTGTTAAATTATCAACATCATATTTAAAAGAGTTTAGTAATTGACCTGCATAAGAAGTTTCTCCAACAAGTCTTTCTCCTACAGCTCCCAGATCCATTTCTAATAATTGAAAATTGTATAATTGTTTGTTAGAAGGCGTTTCTCCTGCATCAAACAATATAGTTAATTCATCTCCTAATTCTTTTACTTGTTTTGCTAAATACTGCAACATCATTCTAGCGGCCATAAGTTCTTGCGGAGTAAATTTTATATTTTTAGGAGCATTAATAAATTTATCTATAGTCAATCCGGTAGTTAAAGCATCTTCTCTTAACAATTTTCCGTCAGGACCAAATTGCATTTGATTTCTAGCTTTAATCCAATCTCCATTTTTTATGGCCTGTCTAGTTAGAGCTTGTATATCTCCTTTAGAAAAATCATATTTTTCTAAATTAATATTTACTACTTTTTTAGGATCTCCAGGATCAAAGTCTGGCGGTGGCCCGTCGTCTGATCTAGGTGGTGGTGGCGGTCCAGGCGGAACATCAGGCCCTTCTCCTAATGACAATCCTTTATCTCCTCTTAAATTAGCAGGAACAAGTGTTTTTAAAGCAGTTACTATTGGATCATCTGGCTCAAATCTTTCAGTAGTATTTTTTACAAAATTATCAATAACTTCGTCTAATTGTGCGTCTGTCAGTTCATCTGGATCAAAACCCAAGTCATTAATAAGTCTTCTTTCTTGATCTATGCCTTCTAATAATTGTTCGTATTCTAATAATTTAAGATCATCTTTTGGACTTGGAGCATCTTCTGCTATTAGTCTTGTTAAAAGCTCTTGTGCGTTTTCTTTGCCTGATGAGTCAAAAGCATCAAAAGGTACGCCTTCGTCCCTATACAATCCGCTTAGTTCATAACCCCTTCGATCAAATTCTTCTGCAAGATCTGCCCAAAATTGAGAGTCTAAAACTGCACTTTCTTCCCTTTCTTCTCTTTGAAATTTTTGATTTTCTGTTTCGTATCTTGTGTCATAGTCTTTCTTTTTTATGTAAGCTAGACTTGGTTTTCCGTTTTTGTCAGTCAAACCTAAAGACTCTCCTATTTCGCCCATTTTTAATTGAGCATAAGTAAAAGGTTTTATTTGTCTTAAAATTTCTTTAGCAGTAGTTACTTTAGGATAATCTGGCTCTTGTAGTCTATTGGTTGTAGGACTATCTGGTAGTTTTTTTGCTTTAAATTTTTGAAAATCTCTATTAGCTCTAATTTTAATTTTTGTAATTTCATCTGCTAAAAATTGTTTATTTAATGTTGGATCTTCAAACTTAAAAGCAGGATCAATGTCAGATCTAAACAAACGAGCATATCTTTCAAAAAGATTTTTAAATTTCTTACTATAATCTCTAGTATCTAAAAATTTATTAAATTCAACATCATCTGGCCCATATACTTCTTTTTCTAAATATTTATTTGTATCTGAAACATCTACATCTAAAGATCCGTCTTCTCTATAAACAGGAGTATCTAATTTTTTTTCGTTTATAATTTTTTCTGATTGGCTAGTAGGCGGTTCTTCTGGCAATCTAGGACCAACAAATTCTTCTTCAAAGATTTGTTCTTTTTTTATTTTGTCAGCTATCTTTGCTTCTTGCTGTTTAACAGATCTAATATCAAAAGCTCTGCCTAAAAAACCAACAATAGGACTAAGAAGCGATCCTAAACCCGCTCCTTCTATAGCCATTTTAAATCTACTTTGAGCTACAGAGTCGTCTGGATCTGCTTTTAAATATTCAGCTACAGGGCCAACAACAAAAACATCTGGGCCAAAAGTATCATATAAAAGATTAGATAACCTTTCTTCTTCTGGATCAAAAGAAGTTTGTTCAGCAATACTACCTATAGTTCCATATCTTACAACATCAGATACAGCTCTATCCGCTATGTCTTTAACAGCTCCTACTTTATCAGTTTTGTAACCAGGAACCATAAGTCTATTATATAAACCTCTTAAAAAAGCAGGGCCTTGCGTTGTGGCGATTTGAGTACCTCTTATTGCTTTATCAAAACCAATAAAATCAGGAAGAAACTGAATAATATCTCTAGCAAAAGATCCGCCAAAATAAGTTGGTTCTGGTATTTCTGGTAATCCGTCTTCTCCATAAAGTCTTTTATTCACAGCATTTACTAATTGCATTTGTGTTATGGGATTATTAATACCTGGAGCTAAAACATCACGATCTCCTATTTCAGCTATGTCTTCTATAGTGTTAAGTTTGGCTTGTGCAGAGTCCCTTAATCCACCGAAAACTGTTCTATAAAAATTAGATAAAGGGCCAGGATTTACGGGATTTGTTTCTTGCTCGATTTGAGCTTGTTCTTCTATATTTGTTACGGGGATTTCTGAAACTTCAAGATTTCCTTCTAGCCAATCTTCATAAGCTCCCATAATGAAATACCATTATCTAAGTCTTTCAAAGAAAGATCTTTGACTTGCAAAATTCAAAGCATCTCTTTCTGACTCAGTAACAAAAGATCCATTTATGTATCTATTTAAATTATCATCTCCTGTTGTAGTTTGTCTTCGTAGCAAACTATTAAAATCAGTTTTTGATTTTTCGTTTTTTACATATTCGTCATAAGTAGTTTTACTCAATATATCTTTTATCATTTTGCCTTCTGCATCATCTGAAAATTTATTAAGATTTTGTTGTAAAAAATTAAATGCGTTTGGACTTATTGTACTGGTTAAAACATAGTTATTTAATACATCTTCTGGTTCGTTGCCTTTTGCTTCTCTATTTCCGTATTGTAAAGCTACAGCATCATTATTCATAATAGCATTTAATCGTGAGTCTGAAAGAGTAGGATCATTTGGAGCTTGTGATCTTGCAAATGCTATTATTGAAGCTCTATCCTGGTCTTTTAGCATTTGTGAGTTCATCAAATTTGTTTTGTATTGCATATCTAACATTTGCATAAGTTTTTTTGCGTCCATAGCATTTGGATCTTTGCCTTGTAAAGCTAAGCCAAACCTTCTTACTTTATCAAATGCTTCCCTTCTTTTAGCAAGTTTATTTTCTCTTTTATCAACAGCTCCTATAGTTTTTTCAAGATTGTCTGCTACAGCATTTTTGTTAATGTTTGTTCCCATAAGAATATTAGCCGACGCATTATTAGGATTTACACCGCTCATTAATGCACTATAAGATTTTGTAACACCAGGTCTAGCAAAAATATCAGGTGTCATAGTAGGGTTTATAGTATTTCTAGGATCTGTTGTCATAGCTATATCTAATTCTGTTGCTAATTTTCTTCTTTGATTTTGTGGATCATACATACTTCCTTCTTGTGGCGGTATAAAAGTAGCATTAGTTGTTGGCTCTGGATTTGCAAAAGTGTTGCCAAATAAAACACTATTTCTCATTTTTAAAGCATCTTCTCCTTGTTGAATTCTTTTTCTGTGATTTCGAAAATCTGCAATCATATCTGGAGTAAGATAGTCCATATTAGCAATAGTAAGCATATCTTTAAATTTAGGATCTATCATTAGCTACCGCCACCGCCACCGCTTCCACCTAAGCCGCCTATTCCTGTTAATAAAGCTCCAATATCTGATAGAGATATTCCTTTAGAGCTACTTGTTCTGGTTCTACCGATTACGCTTGGACTAATTTGACCAGAAGCCGCCGCTAAAATTCCTAATCTTTCTAGTGGTATATTTCTTTCTTCGTCAAATCTAGCTATATCTGCATCTATTAGTTGTTGGTCTAATCCCCTTCTTCTTGTTCCGAAATCATCTGATAAATTAAGCAAGTTGTATTGATCTGCTAGTAAATCATTTAATAAACCAGATCTTCTATCTAAATTTTGAGCATAAAGATCAGCTCCAATTCTTCTGGATTGATCTATTCTGTTTGTATCTGCTTCTAATCTATCCATAGCTCTATCAAAAGCAGACTCTCTTACTCCTGCTATTGTTTTAAGCATTTCTTCGTCTAAGGCCCTAGTGCCTTCTTGTTCAAAAATAGCAGATCTATTTCCGCCAAAAGCTCCGCTATTGATTGCATCATCTTGAATTTTTTGAACACGCATATCTCTTACTCTGTCAAAATCATCAACAATAGTATTAATAAGTGGATTAGTAAATCTGTTTTCATAGGCGGTCATGTTCCCTTCTAACAAAGAAGCCGGATTGTAAGAAGGAGCATCTAAACCAATCATTTCCATTAAATTAGTTCTTGGATCATAAGCCATAGAAGTACCAAAAAGTCTTCTAGCTTCTGCTTCTGCTTCTATTTCTGCCGGAGTTAATCCTGCTACTCTATTACCAGAATATACAGACATATCTGCTCCTGCGGCTATTTGACCAAGATCAGAAGCATCTACATATAAATCTTCTAAATAAGAAGGGACATTTGCGGTTTCTGTTTCTTTGCTTTTGCTTAAACTCATAATGTTTTTGTTAAAATAAAATCTCTTTTAAAACCTAAATGTTTTATTTTTCTATACCAACCTGGTCTGCCACCACCCATAAGTTTTGAACAACCTATAGCTCTAGCAAAAACCTCTATCTGTTCTATTATACCTTCTATTTCGTCATATTTACCACCTGCAAAAAGCAAGTTATATACTCTTTCTTGCGGTAAATTTACTAATTCAGTAATCATGGCAGAGTTTTTTCCAGGCCATAAATGAAAAAACCCATGTCTTATTTTATCTTCTATATCGTCTATAGTATAAGATTGTTGATATTTTATAGCAGGTTCTATAATTGGCTTACAATGGTCCCAATAAACTTCCCATTCTTCTTTTTTAATCTCCTTTTCCATACTCTACTAAACTAACAAAAACATTAATATTTGCATGGCTAACTTGTATTTTTAATGATTGTGCTGATTTTAAAACAAGATCTCTACTTAACAATTCAACAGTACCATTTGCCGATATATCTTTTTGTTTGAATAAAAAATGATTAGCAGATCCGGTAGTTACTACAAGATCTATAGTAGTTGCTTGACCATTATCATCTCCTACTAAAATAGACTCTATAACAGCAAAATCAAATTCAGTAGTACCTGGAGCTGTATATATTGTTTCAAATGTTCCTGTGTTAGAAACATCTAATTTTGCATTTGTTACATTTTGTATGTATTGATTTTTACTAGCAGGTTGTATCATCTTCGACCTCTAGCTTTTACATCTAGTCTAATTTTTCCTACTTGAAAATCTTGAGTTACATCTCCTTCTATTTTCATTTGAATTTGTCTAGCTGAAAATCTAGCATCTGTATAACCACTAGCATTAAAATTAAAACTGCCAAAATCAGTTTCAGCTCCTAATGGATTAAAACGACCTGTAAAACTTAAAGTTATTGCCGGTAAATTTGTAGTTTCTTCATCTGATAATATTTGATTTATTTGAGCTACTTTATCTCCAGATCCTATTTCTAAAGGACCTGTTCTGCAAAAAGGTTTTCTTGAACCTAATCCTGGAGAGTTAAGTAATGGTCTTTTGTCATGTTCATAAATAAATCCATTACTATCTGTAGCCAAAGGATTTTTAAATACACCTTGATCTATCCAAGCTCCTCTATCTAATTCTCCTATACTCCAAACATTATCTAAATAATTCCAAATAATATATCTATTTGGAGATAACTGAGTTACTTCTCCAACAGGAAAAAACCACCAAATCTCATTAAAATCTATATTGTGAGCTCCGAAAGTAGCTTGTTGAGTATTAGTTTGTATATTGTCAAAAATAAAATCGTGAACATCTGATTTTAATTCTCTAAGTTGGCCGTTGTATGTAAAAAATGAGTTTTCACTTATCCAAGATAAAAAACCACCAGAAGATATAATTGATCTGGGACTTATTGCTTTACAGTTAATACCTGCGTCTTCAATACCATAAACAAAAGGACTTCCAACATAATAAAGTTTATTTATGCCTATATCTGTAAAAATAATTAT
>CEOY01216706.1_pt1 | contig 9006 bp, 6 predicted proteins | sample 530591 | NCBI WGS metagenome assembly CEOY01 (sample SAMEA2620651, study PRJEB7988) | marine metagenome | biome: marine biome (ENVO:00000447); feature: surface water layer (ENVO:00002042); material: "saline water (ENVO:00002010), including plankton (ENVO:xxxxxxxx)" | depth 5 m
TGCAGGTGCTGCTGGCATTGGTGCTGCAGGTGCTGCTGGCATTGGTGGTGCTGGCATTCCTGGTTGCGCTGGCGCGGGCTGGGGTGGGGGGGCTGGTTGCATGTCTTTTTCCTCCTATTTTTTTCAATTACCCCAACGCCGAATTTGTGGGATAATTTCCCTTAATTCTTCGTTGGAGTAGGAACGGTTAGAACTAATCAGTTCTACTAATCGCGGATCTCGCACCATGTGCATTACCTCCGCAGGGCTTTTTCTAACAAACTCATCTCTCGTCAAATCATTAAATTGACGAACTTTAGACAAAAATGCTTCTTTAACTCTGAGCTGATATTGAGATGAATCTATTTTCTTAGGTCTCTCTCTAAATCTAGTCAAATCAAATACGTGTCGCCAATTCTCTTTCTCTGGGACTACCATGATTGCAATCGCTAATAATGCAAACAGATTTAGGATTATTAGCCACTTCAGAACATTGTCACTTGTTAGAAGTACTATTGCACCAATTGCTTCTGTAAAAGGTGAAGAAAGGGCGCTAGAAACGTGTCGGCTTTCATCGAAAACAAGATTAAATTCTGACGGGAATCTAGTCACTGTTGTAGAGATTTCTTTATTATCAAATTCCATCATATCATAAATTAATGCAGTGAAATACGGTGAATTACCACGCCAAGTTGTATCGCCATAAGCTGAGGATAATCCATCAGAGGAATCCCAACAAGAATGAGATTCGCCAACTTTGTTAGAAACATAATATTGGGATGTACACTGTTGTTTTCCGGTTTCCCTACCAAGTTGCTCATCCCAAAGGTGGTTTGCAAGAACTGAGTGATCGGATACAAACACAATTGAACCAGTGACATCAACTTTACCGAAATTATTGTTTGGTTGCTCGTCTAATACGTCCTCAACCGGGTAGTCAATTCTAATGATTAAGCCAGTTTTTCCTTCTCCCAAAACTGGGTTGTTTTTGTTATTTACATCCATGTCATTTCGAGCAATGAATGCAGGTGTTGAAGCATGAGCTAGAACCATTACTTCTCTGTCTTCCTCAACATCTTCATCCAATACTTGGATAGCTGTGGCTCTGTGGAATAAAACTGGCATTCTACAGTCTTCAACTTGTGCGTTATTGATGTTATTTTCGGAACAAGGAATTAATCTTTCATCCCCCATTGTAGTTACATCTCTGTTAACGCTAGCAGCAGCCCATAGTTTTCTTTGGTCTGGCATCAAAACCTCTCCATTTTCATCAGTAACCTCATAGAATTGGAAAGGATCTACTACTGGTGCATCAAAATACTTTATTCCAAATTCAGATGCTACGAGCTGGGCATTGGTGGAATTGGCTGCTAGAATCACCTTCCCACCTTTTTTAGTAACAAAATCAAAAATTGCTGAGGCTTCAGCAGCATCAAAAGGTTTCTCAGGTGCGGCAATCACCAGTAATGTTCGATGGGGGTCATCCCAATCATTAACTAACATGGGAGTAGACATTGTATTAGCAATCAAATATCCTTCACCATCAGAACCTAGTGTATTTCTCATTTCTGTTAACTGAAGATTTGATAACTCTTGGTCTTCCTCATAAGGAGAAAATACAGTCTCTTTATCCAAACTGACTAAGCTGATTAAAATTACAGATAGAAATAGCGATGCAGCAAAGCCAACTTTAAGCCATGTTTCAAGGCTTATTTTGGATTTTGCTTCTTCTGCCAATCTAACCCCTTCCCTATCTAAGCGCTCTCACGACACACCGTTATACGTCGGAGTTTCTCTCCACTCATAATGATTGTCCATCAATGAGCAAATGGTAATGCTTGTTTTTGCAAATATTTAAGATATATTAATGTCAGTTAAATCAGCGTTAAATAGCTATTTTTACCCGAAAAATAACATTGATTAATTTCTTCTAGAATACAATAAATTTACAATAAAAATGACGGTTAAAAATTCGACTAAAGATATAAACGGTAATGTTCCAGATTCAACTAAATCTGGACCATCATTATCTTCTTGGTTGCTATTTTCGTTAGTATCAGTCTGGCTGGAACCACTTGAACTATCCTCTGCAACGTAAACTTCGATTTCGAAGTTCACGCTGGATGTTAGCTTACTGCCGGTGGAGGTGACAGATAGAGTGACCTCGCAAGAACGGCCCGGATGTGCTTCAGAAGCCGTTACTTTCAATTTTGTTTCAAAAACTTGGTTGACGGTAATTACTTGACTTTCTAATTCTTCCATTCCTTCAATTTTCATATGTGGGCAGGATCTGATAGTAAATTGAGAGTCTCCTATTGCATCGTCAGAATTACCATTATTTTCGATTAAAAAATTGTGTTCTATGGATGAACCAGGATATAATTTTTCACCTGTACTTCTCTCACTCACTGTTAGATCGTAAACCGACGGAACTGCTATATCTCCATCAATCTCTTGACTACCAGTTGATTGATCAAATATAGATTCATCCGCAGTAATAGAAATGACCATAGTACTGTTAGGTGACCTTTCAAAAACGTAGTCGTTTTCATTTTTTAATTTGATTGGAATCGTTTCATTAGTAGAACTACTAACTGTCACACTCTCAGGGTAGTCTATCTCAATCGGAATATCACTAGAATCCCATTCTATAGTCAAATCTATATTTAATTCAGTCATTCTTTGGTTGTCTATGTAGATTAACAACTCGTCCTCAATGTCGTTATCATCTGTAATTTCTAACGTGTAAGTTCCATCCATATCGGTTTCCCAACCCATTTCCCATGATGGTATTTCGATTTGGTCTTGTGAAGAAACTGAACCAAAAAATAATGGTAAACATAAGGTCAAAATTAAAATTTTAAATCTCATTTTAACTATCTCCATCTATTTTTGATAATGCACGCTTAACTAAAACCTGAACAACTGAACGGCGATAATTTGGCGGAAGAGCAGTATTGTTGACTGGTTTGACCGATTTCTTGATCAGTGCTGCAAGAGATTTAATAGATTCTTTACCATTCCATTTAGAATTAACCAAATCTTCAATTTCCTCTGTGTGATCTTTTGGAATAGATTCTAAAGCAGTAGTTGCCAAGCGTATGGATTTAACATCTCCTTCAATCCATGAAGCAGCTACACCGGCTTCAGGGAAATCCCAGGAATCTCTCACTCGAAGTTTTTGATAACTACCAATTCTTTGTCTTGATTCTTTAGGAAAAGTCACTTTAAGTAAAAATTCTCCTTTCTGCAAAACATTCTTCTTCATTCCATCTAGTTGATAGAAATCTGATAGTTGCATGACTCTTTCGCCATTTGGACCAATTAGGTGAACGGTGGCACCCAGAACCATTAGCACTGGTGCTAAGTCTCCTTGATAGGTTGCGACACAAAGAGTGTTTTGATTAGGAATGACTCTACAATCTGCACCCGTCCCACAGTCTGCTTTGTGACACCAGTCAATAGAACGACGCCAATCTTCACTTTGATTATACCAAAAACATCTGGTATCAAGGCACAAGTTACCTCCCAATGTTGCACTCTTTCTAATTAAAGAAGAAGCAATCTTACTCGCAGCTTCAGCAATAATCGGGTGTACGGATTTTCCTTTCAAGTCAGATAGACGCGCCATACAACCGATTTCTAAATTAGAGATTTTATCAATTCCTGGAATGTTTGAAAGAGATATAACATTAGGTTTCGTATTTATTCTCCACTTGTAATTGGCTAGAAGATCTGTACCTCCTGAAACCCAATCGAATTCTTGATTTTGGTCAATTAGGTCAGCAGCAATTTGACATGCTTCATTTACCGACTTCGGATGATGAAGAATGAATGGAGGCATTAACATTAATTTTCACCTCCCATCTCTCTTTGTTCTTTTTTCAACCAAGCCTTTCCGGCTAGACCTAATTCGGCAAGTTGCTCTGGATCAGGTTCGGTGGCCATTCTCCAGCCTTCGAGTTGATCTTCAAGAGGAATATTGGGGTCAAATCCGAACAAAACCCCATTCACATATGCTGATGTATCCTCGGTAGTTTGTCTAGCAATATCCCTTTTTCTGTGTTCTTCGGATCTCTTCTTCAGTAATTTTTGAAGCTCGATACTTTTTGGACCATGAGTATATCTTGGATTGGGTAGTTCAGAAGCGTCTTCTAACTTCAATTTCTTTCTCTTTTTCTCAATTCCCTTGTATACAATGTCTGGGGTTAATGGCAAGTCGTTATATCTAATTCCAATTGCGTCATAGACAGCATTTACTACTGCTGGAAGAATAGGAAGTAAAGGACCTTCTCCCGCTTCTTTAGCGCCAAATGGGCCTTCAGGGTCGCTAGATTCAACGATTATTGGTTCAACATGAGGCATCTCGTGAATTGAGGGAATCTTATAATCTAATAAGTTAGCATTTTGAAGGTGACCTGTTCTTCCGTAAACCATTTTCTCAGACAATACTTGTCCAAGACCCATGTGACATGAACCTATAATTTGCCCTTTAACTGCCAGAGGATTCAAGGCTTTACCACAATCGTGAGCAGCCCAAACATTAGTACATTTAACCAACCCTAATTCGACATCGACATCGACCTCGGCAACATATGCTGAAAATGAATATGCTGGAGCAAGTCCTGCTGCAGCACCTTTGTGAACTCCGCCCATCGGTGGAGAACGATAAGCGCCACTAGATATCAGCGCCCCTTTGTCTTCCTGTGCTTTGTGAAGTGCTTGAAGGTAAGATACGCCGATTGCCGGATCGTGTTTGTAGTAAATTCTTCTATCATTAATTACTAATGTATTTGGATGATAGCCTAAAATATCCCAAGCAGCATTAAGTAACTTATCTCTTATCTCCAAAGCGGCTCTTATTGCAGCATTAGCATTCATGAAAGTAACTCGACTTGAATAAGAACCTAAATCAACGGGAGAAGTGTCACTTTCATGACTTCTAACGTGAATCATTTCAATCGGTAGTGCTAAAACTTCTGAAACAACTTGTGCCACGGCAGTGGTAGAACCTTGTCCAATATCAGCAGCACCTGTGTGAACTGTTACTCCGCCATCCATGTCAACTTGAATATGAACTGTAGCATGAGGGAAACGATTAGGATCCCAGTGAATTGGTAATCCGGAACCAGAGATGAAGAATCCACAACCGATTCCTATTCCTTTACCCAGTGGAAGTTTCCTAAATTTGTTCTCCCAGTCCGAGCCATCTCTAACTCTTTCGAGTGCTTCTCTCATACCATTAGATGTTATTCTAAATCCTGTTATTGTTCTGCTATGCGGGGGTAGCAAATTGGCTAATCTTAGATCTATTGGATCAACATTCATTTCTTCAGCCATCTCATCTAAACCAACTTCAACGGCACAACGTGTATTGACTGCTCCATGGCCTCTCATTGCGCCAGATGCTGGTTTATTAGTCCAAACTCTCGCACCAGTGTAATGAAATGAGCCTAATTCATAAGGTGCAGTGGCTAGAACTCCATTGTAATAAGAAGTTACATGTCCAAAAGAAGCAAAACCTCCTCCATCAATCAAAGCGTCGATATCAAAGCCAGAAATTCTTCCTTCCTCATCAGCAGTCATCTTAACTTCAATGTTACTAGGGTGTCTTCCACGGTTAATCCAATAAACCTCTTCTCTGTCAAATGTGATTCGAACTGGTCTGCCCGATTTTCTAGATAAAATTGCAGCGCACATCTCATGAGGGAATGGATCTGATTTCCCGCCAAAACCTCCACCTACAAAGGTACGAATGACATTAATTTGGTGCATAGGGACATCTAGAACAGTAGATAACGCCCTGTGGGTATAATGAGGAACTTGTTGTGGCGTGTACAACTGAAGTCTTCCGTTCGGATCCCAATGCGCAACAACAGCATGTGGCTCGGTAAATCCATGGTGTACTCCGTACATAGTCCATTTACCATGAGAGGATGAATACGGGTTTTCTACAAGAGAACGGTCGCCAAATTCTTGGAATACTCTCTTTTGTACGTTAGTCTTTGAAAGATGATACTTGCCTCTCCAGTGAATTGGTTCATCGCTATCCTCTAATCCTTTCTTTGGGTCAAATACTGGCTCCAAAATCTCCCATTCAATCTCAAATAGCCCTAGTGCCTCAATAGCTGTTGCTTCATCAACAGCACTAACACATGCAACTAAATCGCCCATATGTCGTACTTTTTCTACTGCCATAGCATGTTCATCTTTTGTAACTGGCAATACTCCAAAACTGCTTGGTGAATCTGCACCGGTAGCAACTGCAATGACTCCTGGAAGTGCCTCAACCTTTGAAGTATCAATAGACTTAATTTTTGCATAGTGATGAGGTGATCGTAAAATCTTACCAATTGATTCATTTGGTAGCCTAACATCGTCACCATACCATGCTTGACCAGTAACTTTAGCATTTGAATCTACAAGTGGAAGAGACTTACCAACAATGGTCCCGGTTCTTATTCTGTCATGAATGTGAGAGCCTGCAGGTTGATGCTCCTTACCACCGACTGATTTTGGAATATAGTCTAAATCACGCTCTTTCATTACCGGTCTAGACCCACCAGAACCCGGAGGAGGGAATACTTGTTTTCCAGCAACTCTCTTACCATCTTTACGGGAAGAATTAGGCTGTTGACGGTATCCTGCAGACATTGTATCACCTAGCATGTCCGGGTGGCATAGATGGTTCATCTGGTCCTTCTGGATGTGGATTTGGATGTGGGTCGCTGGCAGGAGGAGCAGGTTCTACCTCTCCTCTATGAATTTCAGCTGCTGCTCTAATAGAATCAACAATTTGTTGATAACCTGTGCATCTACATAAATTGCCTTCAATGGCAATTGAGATTTCTTCATCGGTGGGTGAATCATTCTTTGTCAATAAAGCCTGAGCGCTAATTAGGAATCCAGGGGTACAAAAACCACACTGTGAACCTCCGTGTTCTGCAAAACAAGTTTGAATTGGTGCCAAATGTGCACCGTCTGACAAACCTTCAACAGTTACTATATCTCTTCCAGAAACTTGACCTGCAAGACAAAGGCATGAAAGCCTAGCATCTCCATCAATCATAACAGTACAGCAACCACAGGTCCCCAAATCACATCCTCTTTTTACACCGAGAGTTCCTACCTGATCTCGCAGTACGTCCAGTAATATTGCATTTGATGTAATCAATGTTTCAACAGGCTCACCATTGACTTCAGCAGACCATATTTCAGACGGTGCTTTAGGAGTCATTGGTACATATTCCGAACCCACCAAACTTCTCACCCAATGTGACGTGCACTAAGACGCATATCAATATAGGGTTTTTTTGACCAATTTCAATTTCTGTAGCGAACACTCAAATTGTCATCATTTCCCGTTTTAGGCTCGACCCAATCAGGATCTCCTGGCAATACTAAAGTATCGCCTAAACTGATTAATTCCCTTCCTATGTTTTGCTGCCTTTGTTGAAGAGAATTCCAGTCAAAAGAATCATCTCGCCATCGTTGCCATCTTCTAAGCATCCTCCAACTTTGTACAAGTTTAGAATATAATTTCAAATGCATTTTCCCAGATATTGGCCACCAAACTAGTAAAATCAGAAATACAAAAACAGGATTTAGCATAGTTAATTTAGCCAATAACCAATGCAAATTCAACAATGAAAACACAGGACTAGATGGTGAAAGAAGTAACCAAGTAACCATTAGAGATGCAGTTATCCACCAAATTGGAAACATAATTATTGCTGACATTACTTTCATTGTTCCTTGTATGGGTGGGGAAATTTTTCCTTTCTTAAGGTACCACATTATGGCATAGTTACCTTGGTATGGGGGCACATTACCAATTACTGCACTCCAAGTAACAAGTCCTAACATCCAGGCTGCCGACCAAATCCAAATGCTGACTGCCTTTAGATAGCCCAGAAATGATGGTTTATTTGGTTTGGCTGAAACATCAAATGGACTAAGTCCCAAGGATTCAATTTCATCGAAATGTTCAACCGATTTTGTAACAAGATTCTGCGTTTTTTGGGGTTCTTCTTTTGAAACAAATTCCCAGCCAGCACGCATTCTTCTAGCGCCAATAACTGATTCAGAATAACTAGGCTTCTTCATTTTCCCACCTGTTTGTTTTATTTTTTCAGCGTAAACTACACTTCTAGCTTTCCAAATTAAGTGTCTTTCTTCCCAAGAAGTCTTCGAATGGCTTGCTCTGTTTAACTCAGAATCAATTGATTTAGTAACCTCATCAATCCATTGTTTATCCTTTTCGTGATCTTCAGGAATAGGTGGCAATTCCATCGGTCTTTCTAATATTACTGCAGCACGTTCCCTAAACTTTTGAGAATTCGAATAGTGAAGCCCGACTGGGATAATTCTTGGCATAGCAGTTCCTAATTCATTAGATCTCCTGATTGCTTGTAACATAATTCTTGCAGCTCCAGACCTTGCTCGTTTGGTGGATGATTCTGTATGAGTGGAGCCTTCAGGAAATAATAACAATCTCCCACCAGTTGCTATTTCGTTTCCAACTTTTGATAGTAATATTTCATTATTTTTCCTTGACTTTTCTTTATTTGTGCTGTCTTTTGGGCGTTCGATTGGTAAGCCCCCCGAAGACCTGATCAGACTTCCAAGAACTGGTACTTTGAACAACGTATGTTTCGCCAAAATAGATAATTTCCCAGGTAATGATGCGTGCATCAACATTGGATCAATCAAACCGCTGGGATGCCAAGCAATGAACATCAAACCGCCTTCTGGAGGGATATTTTCATTGTCTACAATATCTAGTTCTCGAAACCATACCGACATCAATGAACGAGAAAATCTTCTCATTATTCGGTAGGTAAAACCTACCTTGGGGTGATTGTCTCCAGTAGGGTCCTTCAACCATCCCATGAACGGCGGTCAACACCCTCATTGATTACTGCACCGCCGATAAAACAACTACAGGTTGTTATTACAGTTTAATCACTCATTGTCATAAATAGAACTGGATCTTTCCTGTTTTCGATTAATGAACAGTGCCGCAAT